>Ga0209394_1000273_pt1 | contig 45744 bp, 45 predicted proteins | sample JNZ201metaG_FD_184122 | JGI IMG/M metagenome (GOLD analysis project Ga0209394, IMG submission 184122) | Hot spring microbial communities from Jinze hot spring, China to study Microbial Dark Matter (Phase II) - JNZ 20120812A (SPAdes) (version 3) ...
GAGGGGGAGAATGGCCGGGGGGTTCGGGGAGAAAAGCAGAACCAAACTATCGCTTCATATGCCATTCTCCCCGTGGATTGTGAAAAATTCAAAATTTGCTTTTAAATTTTTCTACACAAAAATTTTAGAAACAATTTACTAGTTAGGGATGCTGACTTGTCTCATAGAAGGGTATTTATATTTAGTGAAGCATTCACTCTAAAATGTAAACTTAAGTTAGTGGGAGTAAAGTAATCAATGGAGGGATATCTCTCTGTCTGGTTCTAATATGGTTACTTTAAGAGTTGCAGAAGCAAAAAGCCGTGACGTAGGAAGGGGGATTGCTAGGATAGATCCTAAAGTTATGGAGGAGCTTGGTTTAACACCTGGGGATGTTGTAGAAATAAGTGGAAAGCGAAAAACAGTTGCTATATGTTGGCCTGGATATAGTGAAGATTATGGGAAGGGCATAATTCGTATAGATGGTTACACCAGAAATAACGCAGGGGTAAGCATTGACGAGAAAGTGACGGTTAAGAAGTCTGAGGCAAAGAAGGCTGAAAAGATAACCCTCACACCTACAGAGCCATTGCGTATTGAGGGGGCGGAGGAATACCTTGCACACATTTTAGAGGGGAGAGTTGTAACTAGGGGAGACTATATCCCCATTGGAATAATGGGTAGAAAAGTTGATTTGATGGTGGCAGGCATCCAGCCTCCAGCTCCAGCGGCAATAATATCGTCGGACACTCAAATAGTTATAGGCGAAAAGCCAGCTGCGGTGGTGCGAGAAGTCCCGAGGGTAACCTATGAGGATATTGGTGGTCTAAAGGAGGAGATAAGGAAGATAAGGGAGATGGTGGAGCTCCCGCTGAAGTACCCTGAGCTTTTTGAGAGATTAGGTGTTGAAGCGCCTAAAGGTGTTCTCCTATACGGACCCCCAGGGACTGGAAAAACACTACTAGCTAAAGCTGTTGCCAACGAGACTAATGCAGCTTTCTTTAGTATAAGCGGCCCAGAAATAATGAGTAAGTATTATGGAGAGAGTGAAGAAAGGCTCAGGGAGATATTTAGGCAGGCTGAGGAGAATGCTCCAAGCATAATATTCATCGATGAAATAGATGCTATTGCACCTAAACGTGAAGAAGTAACTGGAGAAGTTGAGAAGAGGGTTGTAGCTCAGCTTTTGGCTTTAATGGATGGTTTAAAGCCACGTGGAAGAGTTGTAGTTATAGGTGCAACCAATAGACCAAACGCCATTGACCCAGCCCTACGTAGGCCGGGGAGATTTGACAGGGAAATTGAGATAGGAGTTCCAAATAAGCAGGGGCGCCTAGAAATCTTACAGATTCATACGCGCGGCATGCCTCTTGCAGAGGACGTAGACTTGGAGAAAATAGCTAGCGTAACTCATGGATTTGTGGGCGCTGACCTTGAAGCCTTATGCAAAGAGGCGGCTATGCGCGCCTTGAGGAGAATACTTCCAGAGATAGATTTTGAGAAGGAGACGATTCCAGCTGAAGTATTGAATAAGATAACTGTAACGATGAGTGACTTCATGGAGGCCTTAAAAGATGTAGAGCCATCAGCGATGCGTGAAGTCTTAGTTGAGGTTCCCACAGTTCATTGGGAGGATATAGGAGATCTAAGGGACATAAAGCTTGAGCTTCAAGAAGCTGTTGAATGGCCCCTTAAATATCCTGAGGTTTTTGAGCAATTAGATGTAAAGCCGCCTAAAGGTATCTTACTGTATGGTCCTCCGGGAACTGGAAAAACATTACTTGCTAAAGCTGTAGCTACGGAAAGTGAAGCTAATTTCATAAGCGTGAAAGGGCCTGAACTCCTATCAAAGTGGGTTGGTGAATCTGAAAGAGCTGTTAGGGAAGTGTTTAGAAAAGCTAAGCAGGCGGCGCCGAGTATAATTTTCTTCGATGAGATTGATGCTATTGCACCTGTAAGAGGCGGGGGCTATGGTGACTCTCATGTTACTGAACGTGTAATCAGTCAGCTATTGACGGAAATGGATGGGCTTGAGGAACTTAAGGGTGTGGTGGTGATAGCTGCTACAAATAGACCTGACATTATTGATCCAGCTCTCTTGAGGCCCGGGAGATTTGATAAGCTGCTGTATGTTCCACCACCAGATTTAGAGGCGAGGAAGGAAATCCTAAAAATTCACCTTAGAAGAAAGCCTCTAGCTGAGGATGTGGATGTAGAAGAACTTGCTAAGAGAACTGAAGGCTATACTGGCGCTGACCTAGCAGCCGTATGCAATACTGCAGTAATGCTTGCTGTAAGGGAGCATATAATGAACAATAAGGATCCTGAAGAAGCAAAGAAGACAGCTAAGGATATAAAGGTGCATAGGCGACACTTTGAAGAAGCCTTAAAGAGAGTTAAACCCATCTCCAAGAAGGAGTTGGAAATGTATAGGAGGATTTCAGAGGAGTTTGCTGCTAGAATGCATTAAAATTTTTGCGGTTCTAGGCTGTAAAAACCATCTGTAAATTTTTCATAACTACCTAAATTTACTAGAATTGTATCTTCGATTCTAACGCCGCCGAAGCCCACGATATATATTCCAGGCTCTATCGTCACCACATTACCTTGACATAGAATATCTTTACTTTGGGGGCTTAAAGTTGGAGGTTCATGAACCTCTATCCCTATACCGTGGCCGAGGCCATGAACGAAAAAATCACCATAGCCAGCTTCAACTATAATTTTTCGAGCCATCATATCCACGAGCTTGGCTTCTACACCAGGCTTTACATGAAGAAGAGCATTTTCTTGAGCCCTCTTGACAAGTTCATATAGCTCCTGTTGCTTTTTTGTTGGGGCTCCGGCTACCAAGGTTCGCGTCATATCTGAGCGATAGTATTTATAGGAGGCGCCAATGTCGACAACTACTAAATCTCCATCGCGGATTTCTCTTTCAGTACAGCCGCCGTGGGGATAAGCTGAACGTGGTCCAGAAGCTACTATTGTGTCAAAAGCAGTACCCCAAGACCCATGCCTTCTCATGGCATATTCAATCTCTGCTGCAACTTCATACTCTTTAACTCCAGGTTTAACATTAGCGTAAGCAGCTTTCATGCCCTCCATAGTTAACTCGGCAGCTTTACGCATGAGCATAAGCTCTTCTTCATCCTTAACCTTACGAAGCTCCCACAGCAGTTTATTACACATCCTAAGTTTCACTCCATCTTTTAAGACCTTGACGATTTCTCTGTAACCTTCAAGCCCGAGCATGTCAAAAGCTAGATTTTTAATGCCTAAGGATTTAACCTTCTGAGCTATCTTAGATAAGGGTCTCTCACCACGCTCAATGAGCTCTATTTGGAAGTCTTTGGATTCAGCTTTCGCTTGCTCATAATTTACACCATAAACGTATAGAAAATCTCCGCTATCTCTAGTTATTAGCAGGGCTGCAGCTCCATTAAAACCTGAAACATAAAACATATTAGCTTCGTTTAAAATTAGCAAGCCATCTAAATCTTTTACTTCAAAAGCTTTTTTACGTAATAGACTTAATTTCCTCAGGAGACAGCACTCCCTGATGTTCTTAGAGTTGTGAATGCGAAAAATTCAGCCGCCACTTATAACAGATGTTAAAATCACATGATCCCCATGTTTAAGTTTAGTTCTTATGCCTTCAAGCTGATTCAATAGGTATCCATTAACTAAGATCATGAAGTTAGGAGTTACATCAACGCCTCCAGGTGAGTAAACAGTTTTCTTAAAAGTTTCACCATATTTCTCTGCAAGAAGAGCTAATAAGTCACCTAGGGAAGCTCCTTCGGGAAGCTCAATGTCTTCTTCTCTTCCACTTCCAATCAGCTGCCTTATATGACCGATGTACTCAACTCTAACCCTCACAAGTACACCACCATCTAATATTAAGCAATCAGAAGCTAAGTATATATTTGTTTCAAGCGGATAAAAACCGTAGATACATTAATATATTCAGCATGGGGAGATTATTCCCCTAAAGTAGCGTGGAGGTAAACATGAATTGTATGGATATGCAGGCAGAGTTCTCCACGTAGATTTAACTACAGGCAAGACGCACACTGAACCATTAAACATGGATTATGCAAAGAAGTACATCGGCGGAATAGGCCTAGGCATGCGTTTGTGGCTTGATTATGCCAAACCCGGTGTAGACCCATTTAGCCCAGAAAACCCCCTAGTATTAACTACAGGCCCAACCTCCGGCACTGTTTGGCCCACCGGCGGAAACGGCCATGCATTTGTAGCGAAGTCTCCACAGACGTATGGAATAAGCGAGTCAAAGGCTCATGGAACCTTCGGCGGAGAGCTGAAAAGAGCAGGCTATGATGCAGTCATATTCCACGGTAAAGCTGACCGGCCAGTATATGTGTGGATAGACGACGACTCAGTTCAGATTTTAGATGCCTCAACTCTATGGGGAAAATCACCAGCAGAAACTGAGCAAGCAATTAAAGAGGAGCTCGGCGACTTCTACATTAGAGTGGCATCCATAGGACCGGCTGGAGAGAAGCTCGTTAGGATAGCTTGCATAATGAATGAGCAGTCAAGGGCAGCTGGGAGGACAGGCTTAGGAGCAGTTATGGGCTCAAAGAAGCTTAAAGCCATAGCTGTCCGAGGGACAAAAGACGTTATGGTAGCCCATCCAGACGAATTTATAGAGTTCGTTAAAGAGTTCCACGAGAGAATGAAGGGGCCGGCGACAAAGAAATACCGCACCTTAGGCACTCCCGAGAACGTGCTTGTACATAATGCACTTCACTGCATGCCAACAAGAAATTATAATAACGCGCACTTTGAGGCGGCGGAGAAAGTAAGTGGCGAATTGCTCAATGAAAGATATGTGGCTAAGATTATTGGATGCAGCTCCTGCGCCATGAGATGCGAACATGTATGTGTCGTAAAAGAGGGCCCATATAAAGGCGCCATGGCTAGAGTTGAATATGAACCTTTATGGGCTATGGGCCCATACTGCGGCATAGACCGACTTGACGCAATAATAAAGGGATGTGAAATCTGCAACTACTATGGCATGGATTCAATAAGTGCGGGCGTAATTGTAGGCTTTACTATGGACTGCTATGAAAATGGCATACTTACAAAGGAGGATTTAGGCGGCATAGAGGCGAAGTTCGGCAATCATGAGGCACTAATTATGCTCCTCGAGAAAATGGGCAAACGTGAGGGAATAGGCGACATTCTAGCTGAAGGGGTTAAGATAGCAGCTGAAAAAATAGGAAAGGGAGCTGAGAAACTAGCTCAGCATATAAAGGGCGTAGAGGTTACAGGCTACGACCTAAGATGCCTTAAGACTGCAGCTCTGGGCTTTGCAGTTTCCTTTAGAGGGGCTGATCACAATAGGCATGGAGCTTACGCTTTCGACGTCAAAGGCAAATTTAACAGATTAACCTATGAGAAAGGCAGGGCTAAGGCTGTTAAGGAGCTTGAAGACCTCTACACGATAATCGACTCCATGATAGTATGTAAGTTCTCAAGGGGAACATACTATAAAGAATTTGAGGACATGGCTAAGGTTTACACGTTAATAACTGGAATCGAAACCACACCAGAGGAGATGAGGCGCAAAGGCGAGAGAATAAACAATCTTGCACGAGTGATAAATGTTAGAGAAGGGCTGGGTAGGAAGGATGATACGTTACCATACAAAGTTATGCATCACCCAGTGCCTGATGAGGGGCCGTCCAAAGGGGCTTATGTAAGTCAGAAGGAGCTTGACCTAATGCTAGACGATTACTATGAAGTCAGAGGTTGGACGAGGGAGGGCATACCTACTCCTGAAAAGCTTAGGGAACTAAACATGGAGGATCTAATACCCATAGTGGAGGCTAAAATAAAGATCTAGGGGGCGGGGAGTATGGTTAAGATACATGAGAGAAAATTTGTTTCAGTGGATCCTGACAAGTGCGTAGGATGTCAAGTATGTGAATTTATGTGTGCATGGACAAAAGAGAAAGCCTTCAACCCCCTTAAATCCAGGATAAGGGTTATCAGATTGAATCCTATGGTTAATGTCTCCCTTACATGCCGACTATGTGAAGACCCGCCATGTGTAGCTGCATGCCCAAGAGATGCCTTAACACAATCGCAGGAAGATGGTTCAATAATTGTAGATGCAGATAGATGCAACGGTTGCGGCTGGTGTATTGAGGCCTGCGATTTCGGGGCAATAATGTTACATCCAGATAAGAAAGTCGTGTTCGTATGCGATCTATGCAAGGATCAGCCAGATGGACCTCAATGCGTTAAATGGTGTCCAGAGGAAGCGCTGGACGTTGTAACGGCGGACGTTTTAGCCCAAAAGTCAAGAACCGCAGCTACAAAGAGACTTCTCCAGGAAATAAGCCAAACCCCGTAATACCCCTTTCTTTTATTTTGAATTTTTATGGCAGAATAGACAAAAGTAAGTTAGCTATCCTTTCACATGCTAGAGAGACTTCTGGGCTAAGCTCCTCCCCAAAATCGGCTATTTTGGGTTGTATGAGGAGTAGCCCTATTTTTGCGCCCGTAGTCTTGGTGAGGTATTCACAGAAAATCCTGAGGGGAAGCATATGTGTTGAAAAGGCGGGATAAAAGTGTAAAGCGCTTAGCTCTACAAACTTTGATTCCCCGGGGTTAAGGCCTAAAAGTGCTGCATCAACTAGGAGAATATGAGTTGGATTAAATGCCTCAATTTTGTCTATATAACTTTCAGGAACAGTCTCACATTCGATGAGGAAAACTTTACTGGATACCTTTCCCCTCAAAGACTGAATAATTCTAATACCAACAGCGTCATCCATCCGTATAGGGTTCCCTATTCCAGCAACAACTACCCTCTCTGCGCCTATGAGCCATTTTCTTAATTTTTCTTCAAGATCATTCTTGATCATCAAGGGTCCCAATTAACCTAGTATAGAGTATAAAAATAGCAAAGTAGGAGATATAAGAAATGGGATGAACTTATCTTTGCAGTGTTCTTATCAATCTACCTTTAGTATCATATATTTCAATAGTTAGTGGCATTTGACCTATTGCGTAGTGAGTTGCACATCCAAAGCATGGGTCATAAGCTCTGAAAGCCATTTCCACCATGTTGAGTATGCCTTGATCTACCTTCCCACCGTGGATTAAGCCCTTTGCAGCATTTCGCACTGACATATTTATTGACGGCGCATTATTCACCGTAGCCACTATTAAGTTGACATCTTTAACTAGAGCGTTTTCATCTAAGACGTAGTGATGAATTAGGGTGCCTCTCGCCGCCTCTACAACACCAACTCCTTCACCGGGTTCGCCAGGCTTATTCCTAACGTTTGGGCTTGTAATCTCAGGGTCTTTAACGAGTTCTACAGCCCTTTCAGCCGCGTATAAGAGCTCAATCAGCCTAGCCCAGTGATAAGCTAGTGTATAATGAACTGGTTTCCCGCCTAGGGTCTTGTACATAAGCTCGTATTCTTCCTGTGCCAAGGGAGTTGCCATCCCATCCGCAGCATTGAGTCTGGCAAGGGGACCTACACGGTATACGCCGCTATTAGGTCCATCTATAAAGCCTTTCCATCCTACTTTCTTGAGGTATGGTTGTTTTACATAGGTCCATGGTTCTACGTATTCAGCTATATGTTCCAGATAATTTTTAGCTTCAAACTTTATGAACTCATTGCCGTAAGGGTCTACCACTCTTATTTTTCCATCGTAAAGGTTTACCTTATTGTGTTCGTCAACTAAGCCCATGTAGTAGGTGCGTAATGTGTAAGTTTCGCTCTTAATTAGCTCAACATATTTGCTGTTACCTAGGATCATATCATGGAAGATTTTTAGTGTAAGCTTTGCAAAATTAACAGTGGACTCAGCCATTTTTTCAATTTCCTGCCTGTTTTCTTCACTTAGTGGTTTGGAGACGCCGCCTGGCAACCCGCAAACTGGATGTGTTGCTTTTCCGCCTAGGATTTCTGTTATTTTTTGTCCGTAGGCTCTGTGTTTTATGACTTCTTTTGCTATTTGTATGCCTGCTTTTTCTATTACTCCTAGGATGTTTCGTTTTTCTGGGGGGGCGTCTGGTCCTACGATGAAGTCTGGGCCGCCGAGGTAGTAGAAGTGTAGTGTGTGGTCGTAGATGTAGTAGCCGCAGTACATGAGCTCCCTAAGCTTCTTAGCAGGCTCAGGAGGCTCAACATTAAAGGCGGCGTCTAAAGCCTTAGCGCTCGCCATGTGATGAGCAACAGGGCAAACACCACAAATCCTACTTGTTAAGATAGGCATGTCCTCAGCTTTGCGACCAATGCAAAACTTCTCAAAGCCTCTAAGTTCAGGTATTTGTAGGTAGGCGTTCTCAACTTCGCCAGCATCATTTAGGAATATGGATATTTTCCCGTGGCCTTCAAGCCTAGTAATTGGGTCTATGATTACTTCTTTCATTCTCGAATCACCTTCCTTCTTAAGATTGACGCAGGTAGAGAGTACATGTAAAAGGTTCCCACAGGATCTTTTATCTGATCAATCAACTTTTCAACCTCTTCCTCAGTGTACTTCTCTTTCTCCTCTTCTAATCCAAGTATGGAGGCTAGGGCGCTGATCATAGCAGCACCCTGCTCTGGAGTGTTTGGGCACGGTCCACCACAGCCGGTACAAGGCATGTCTACCTTTAAGCATCTGGCGCTGCAACCGCCTCTTGTAGCTGGACCCATGCAGATTATACCCTGCTCCAACAGGCATTTTTCAGGGTCAGGGGTTTTTTCATACACGCGATATATTCGAGATATTTTCTTATCCTCTTTCTTTTTGGAGCATTCATCACAAACAGATTTTAATGGCGCTAAAACTGAGCCTTTGGGCGGTAGTTCACCTTTAGCGATGGATTCTAAAGCGAATATTGTCCGCTCCACAGCTGGGGGGCATCCTGGGACATAATAGTCAACGTCCACCGTCTGGTCCAAGGTTCTAACAGTGTTATAGAATTCGGGAATTTCCAGGGTTCCCTCCTTAACTTGAACCTTTGGCTGCGGGTACACCCCAGTTGGATTGTATGTGGAGAATGTTGTGACGTAAACCTTTTCGAATATTTCTTTTTTGTTATGGAGGTTCGCTAGCCCAGGCACGCCGCCGAGGTGGGCGCAAGCACCATAGGCGATTAAAAGCTTGGATTTTCGTCTTAAAAGTTTCGCCATATGCTCCTGCTCACTATTTCGTATAGAGCCATTGAAGAAACATACATCGATATAGTTGTCGGGCATTGCTTCAACGTCCTTGTATTTAATGTCCATGGCTACAGGCCAGAATACTATATCAGCGAACTGGACTACGTCGAGGATTTTCTCATTGATATCCAAGACGGCGATTTCGCATCCACCGCAACTCGCTGCCCAATAAAACGCAAATTTTAACTTCTTTTTCTCCAAACTTTTCACCTACCTTATGAGGTTTAACAGCTCTGTAGGCTTAACTCTAAGCTCATTTATGGCTAGTTCATCAGGCGAAAAGCCCATAGCTAGCCCTAGAAGTTGGGGATAATGCAAGACAGGTAGATTAAATTTTTCATTAAATGTCCTTTCAATGCGTGGTTGATTCAAGTCAAACATTATGTGACAGAATGGGCAGACGGTTATAAGCGCCTGTGCACCCACTGCCCGCACGTGTTCAAGTTTTTCTTTAGCCATCTGGAATGGAATACTTTCATTAACGCCTATAATGGGGTTCCCACAACATTCGCTTTCGTCCATGTACTCCAAGCACTCTGCCCCTGTTAGCTTAATTAGCTCCTTGAGGGTTGTCGGATTTTCTGGATCATCACGCCCAACATATTTGCGGGGTCTTAAAACGTGGCATCCACTATGCTGAGCCACACGAAGGCCTGTTAAAGGCTTTTTTATAGCGCTTTTTATTTTATCAAACCCAACATCCTCGGAGAGTACATAAATTAAGTGTTTAACCTCTGTTGTACCCCTAAACTCCATGCCTATTTCTTTTAAGTAGCCATTGATTTTCTCTCTAGTTGTTTTGTCCTCCTTTAAGATTTTATTTGTTTCATTTAGGCTGCAGAAGCACCCATTACATAGCGTCATTATTGGTAGACCAACTTTTTCAGCTATACATAGGTTTCTTGCGGCTAGTGTTAGCATCAAGTCATGATTTATAACATCCATCGGGTATCCGCAGCAGTTGAAGTCAGGCATTTCCACAATTTCGACGCCAAGCTTAGCGAGCACTTTTCTGGCGGATATTTCATAGCTTGAAAGCCTATATGGTATCACGCATCCTGGGAACAGTAAATATTTAAGGCCGCTCATTTGTCCTCCACCTTTGCGATTGTTTGAACTTTTTCAAGGAGGCTCATTGACCCTGTAACTTCAAAAATTTTTTTAACTTCATCCACATTTGGCTTTGGCAAGGGTGGCAGGCCTTGTTCAACACGCTTTTGAAGCCTTGATTCTGGAATCTCATATACAAAGCCTGTTTTCATCAAGTTTGTTGCTAGCTCCTTATAGACTAGAGGCAAAACATTCTTCTCTGCAACAGCCATATTCCTTAGAATGCGAACTATGCTCGCAATCTCCACACCTTGTGGGCAATGATCAACACATGTAAAACAAGAGGAACAAAGCCATAGAGCCTTATCAGATATAAGCCTATCTTTTAAGCCTAGCTGAACCATCCGTGCTATGCGACGAGGCCTATAAAAGTCGCTGAACCTAGCAATTGGGCAATCCGCTGTACAGGTGCCGCACTGAAAACAAGCCATTATTTTTTCTGCGCCATGAATCTTGCTTATCTTATACTTGAATTTAGGATCAAGTTCATCGGCTTTAATCACTGGCGGTGTGTATTCGCAGGCTTCTACTCCTCTTTCTTCCATTTTTCATCCTCCATTACTTTTATTGGGTTTGGGCCAAGCTTCTTTATCTCTTCAACCATTTCCCGAACTACGGCTGCGAATTTATCTCCTTCACTAGCGGAGATCCATTCCAGCCGTAAACGTTCGGGTTCGATTCCAAAATCTTTAAGCATCCTCTTTAATAGTGTTATCCTTCTTAATGCCTTAAAATTACCACTAAGATAGTGGCAATCAGACGGGAGGTGGCATCCAGCCACTAAAACGCCGTCGGCGCCATTTTTAAAAGCCTCAAGTATAAAGGCAGGATCCACTCTGCCGCTGCACATAACACGGATGACACGTATATTTGGCGGATATTGAATTCGGCTTACGCCAGCTAAATCAGCGCCCGCATAAGAGCACCAATTACATAGGAAGGCAACGATTTTTGGTTCAAAATTCTCATGTTTTTCGCTCATTTAGCAACCACCTCCATTTCGCGTAACACCGCTCTAACTTGAGCGAGAATTTCTTCGGTTGTGAAGTGACCTGGGATTATGGCTTTTACTGGGCATGCTGCGCCACAAGTGCCGCAGCCTTTACAAATGGCTTCAATTACATGCGCAACGAATTTACCATCTCTCTCTAACATTTCAATTGCGCTATATGGGCATACAGACTCGCAAATTCTGCAGCCGCTACATAGGTTTTCATCCACGCTGGCTACTATCCCCTCCATCTCAAGGACTTTCTTAGATAGAATTGTAGCCGCCCTTGACGCAGCTGCGCAGGCTTGAGATATACTTTCATCAACAAATTTCGGCGAATGCGCCATGCCACAGAGGAAAACACCATCCGTCTGAAAGTCAACGGGTCTGAGCTTCATATGAGCTTCTAAGAAGAATCCATCCTTCGTCAAGGGCACCTTAAGCATTTGAGCTATACGCCTATTGTCTGGGTTCGGGATTGTTGCAGCACTTAATACGATTAGGTCTGGCTCTAGTTGAATTTCCTGCTTAAGCACATGCTCGTAAAATGAGATTTTTAATTTATCACCTTCTTTAAACACTTTGGGTTTTCTATCGTCTGAATAGTTTATGAAAATCACACCCTTAGCTGCTGCTTCGCGGTAATACTCCTCCATAAAGCCATAAGTTCTAATGTCTTTGTATAGAATATAGACTTCAGCGTCTGGGCATAACTCCTTAATTTTCAAAGCGTTCTTAATGGCTTGTCCACAGCATATCCTTGAACAGTTAGGGCGCTCCTCGTTTCGAGAGCCTACACATTGAATCATGACTATTTTTTTAGCATTAAACCCGCCTTTGGCTATCTTCTCTTCTAACTCGCGTTGAGTTAGCACACGGGGATCTAAGCCATACATGTATTCCTTTGGCCTGTATTCCACAGCCCCTGTGGCAACTATTACTATTCCATGCTCGATTTGTTTTTCCTCACCGCTATCTAGCCTTATCTTCGATTTGAAGTTGCCAACGAAGCCACTTACATCGATAACTTCTGCGCCGAGATAGACATGGATAAGTTTGTTATTCATAACCGCCTCAGTGAGTTTACGTAGATATTCCTGTGGATCTTCACCTCCTAGCACGTAGTAGACTTTTCGGAGGTGTCCACCAAGTTCTTTCTCTCTCTCAACGAGGTGGACCTCAAAGCCTTGATTTGCCAATTCTAGGGCTGCTGTCATTCCAGCTACTCCACCGCCAATTATTAGGGCTACTGGCGTAACGTTTACTGTTGGATTTTTAAGCGGTTTAAGTAGCCTTGCTTTAGCGACTACAGAGCGAATGAGGTCTTTGGCTTTTTCTGTTGCTTTATCGGGCTCATGCATGTGCACCCAGCTACATTGGTCTCTAATGTTAACCATTTCGAATAAGTACGGGTTTAAACCAGCTTCTCGAACCGTTTCACGGAAAAGAGGTTCATGGGTTCTAGGGGTGCATGAAGCTACAACTACACGATTTAGGTTATACTCCTTAATTTTCTCCTTAATCCGCTTCTGAGTATCATCCGAGCAAGTGTATAAGTTCTCCTCTACATAAACTACATTCGGAAGAGTTTTAACGTATTCAACAACCTCTGGAACGCGTACTATACCTCCGATGTTTATACCGCAGTGGCATACGAAGACGCCTATGCGAGGTTCCTCCTGGCTGACATCCCTCTCAAGCGGGTACTCTTTAACAGCGATAAGTTTACCTCGCTCTGAAGCAATTATCCCCATAGCTTTTGCTGCAGCGCCACTTGCTTGTGCAACGCTTTCTGGAATATCCTTTGGAGAGCTGAAAGCTCCACATACAAAAACGCCAGGTCGAGATGTTTCTAATGGCGTAAATAACCCTGTTTCACAGAATTGGTATTTATTGAGTTTTATTCCTAAAGCCTCTGCTAGCTTCTTAACATCTTTTGGCGGTTGCATACCCGTTGAGAGAACAACCATATCAAACTCTTCAACTTTTGGAGATTCATCCTCGCCCACGTAGTGGACAAACAAGTTATGGGTTATAGGATCCTCAGTTACGCGCGCAACCCTTGAGCGGACGAATCGTATACCATATTCTTCCTTAGCCCGCTTATAGTAAGCGTCAAACTCCTTACCATAGGCTCTGATATCCATGTAGAAAATCGTACAGTCCAACTTTGTAGGCACATGTTCCTTCGCAATTATTGCCTCTTTAATGCTATACATGCAACATGCAGCTGAACAGTAATTATTTCCAAGTTGAACATCACGAGAGCCTACACATTGAATAAATGCAATTTTACGTGGAATTTCACCATCTGAAGGCCTTAAAACAACCCCGCCATAGGGGCCTGAGGCACTAAGTATACGCTCAAACTCTATGCTTGTTACAACATTTGCATATCGGCCATAGCCATATTCGCTTTTAAGTTTTGCATCAAAAGGCTCAAAGCCGGGTGCTAGAATCACTGCGCCTACTTTTAGATTTATCTCACTATCTTTTTGATCGTATTCAACAGCATTAGCATTGCATACTTCTTGGCACGTCCTACAGCCTATACATTTTTCGCGGTCTATTTTGAAGCGTAGCGGAACAGCTTGTGGAAACTCCACATACACGGCGCTTCTATCCGTTAGGCCTTTGTTATAAGTGTCTATGGCTTCTACGGGACATTTTTGTGCGCATAACCCGCAGCCATTACATTTCTCCTCATTAATGTAGCGGCTTCTCTTGAGAATCCTTACCTCGAAGTTTCCAGCTTCACCCTTTAGGCTGAGCACCTCACTATTGGTGATTAGCGAGATATTAGGGTGTCTGCCAGCAGCCACTAATTTAGGTGCTAAGATACACATGGAACAGTCATTCGTTGGAAAAGTTTTATCGAGCTGAGCCATAACGCCGCCGATGCTTGGAGAATTATCCACCAAGTAAACTTTGAAGCCTGAGTCTGCCAGATCTAGGGCAGCTTGTATTCCTGCAACGCCTCCGCCTACCACTAAAACGGATCCAACTTTATTCTCTGGCATTATTTAACCTCCAGAGCTCTATAGAGGGGTGTTTGGCCCTCTATCCTATCCAGTGTTATCATTCCTTTCCTCCGCATGTTTGTGATATGTCTCAACACCGCTGAGGGGCTAATACCGATTAACTTTGCAAGTTCCTTTACTGAAAGAGGTTTAATCTTTGTAAGTTGGTGAATCTTACATCTAATGAACTCCACATACACAATTTCACTTAGCAATTTCTCGTAATCTTCTACTTTGATTTTTTCACCATAAGCATTCATAAATTCTGTAAGCTCTTCCTCCCTTCCCAAAAGCACTCTGAGTCTAAAGCCTGAGGCAGCTTCCTCTGCAGCAGCTAAGTTCAAGGTAATTTCGGATTTTAGATCATCATTTTTTATTGGTGAAGGGCCTAAGCTAGAAATCTCAGCTGTAAATTTCTCAGCATAGTATGGGAAGTCCTTATCCTCCCATGGGGATAGCCATAAAAGCTTTAAACGTTTATCGCCTATACCTGCCAACTTAAGTAGTTCCCTCAGAAGCTTCACAGCCCTTTGAGCGTGGATATTTCCATCTACAAAGTGGCAATCTGGTGGCTGACAGCCCACAATTAGCACTCCATCAGCTCCTTTTTCAAAAGTTTTTAAAATAAGTACAGGATCTAACCTGCCGATGCAAATGACTCGGGTAATATGTACATTTGACGGTATTACCATATCGCCTTCGCATAGAGCCCAGTTACACGCAAAACATATTATTTGTGGAGTTTCTATCATTCAGCAGCCTCCATTAAGCTTTTAACTACCACTTTCAAGATCTCATCGTCGGTTAGTTTCTTCATTTCTATAGCCCTCTCTGGGCAGCGGGATGCACATATACCGCATCCCTTGCAGAGATCTTCATCCACCTGCGCCACTCTCCTTGAGTTTTTCTTAATCGCCCCGAATGGGCATACTACAGCGCATACGTTACATCCTACACATTTACCTTCGTTAACGACTGCTTTGTCTCCTTCACATAAATCCAAATTTGCAAGGCATTCAGCGCATGGCCCACACTCGAGACAACGAAATGCCTCGAACCTCGCCCTTCCTTTCAACTGTTCAAGATACTCTATAGCCTCTTCAAAGCTCATGTGGGGCTTCTCTACAGGTGGATAATACCTTCGATCCTTTTTCTCAAGCAAATTCCAATTCTTAACCCAGGTGACTTCTGTTATCTGTGATTCACGGTCACGTAGCATGTCCATGCCTCTTAGGTATAGGTGTATAGATTCTGCTGCCCGTTTCCCAGCAGCTACAGCCTCTATTATGCTTGCGGGCCCTGTAGCCAAGTCGCCTCCTACAAAAACACCGGGAATGTTAGTCGCGAGAGTTACTGGATCATAATTAACTTGTAAATCCCCATTTCTTTCGATTAAAATTTCACGTGGCAGGAGGTTGGTTTCAGCTATCTGTCCAATGGCTGGGATAACCATTTCAACCTCATATTGATGCTCTGAAAAACTTATAGGAATTGGACGCCGTCTACCTGTGCTGTCAGGTTCTCCTAGACGCATTCTAACGCATTCTATAGCTTTCACCTTTCCGTTTTCGCCAATAATTCTTGTAGGGGCTACCAGGAAGTAGAAGATGATACCATCTCTCTCGGCGAGTTCCACTTCATAGGGATGGGCAGGCATTTCCTCACGCGACCGGCGATAAAGCACGATAACCTCCCTTGCACCTAATTTTTTAGCAGTTCTAGCGGCATCTATAGCTGTGTTCCCTCCACCGACAACTGCAACTCTTTTACCAACTTTAATGGGCTTTCCACTATTAACCGCCCTTAAGAAGTCAACAGCGTTAATAACGCCTTCTAAATCCTCTCCTGGAATATTTAATTTTGACCCAAGTTGAGTTCCTATAGCTATAAAAATGGCTTTATACCCATCCTCTTTTAGGCTTTGAATGGTTATATCTCTTCCAAACTCCACACCAGTTTTTATTTCAACACCTGTTTCCTGAATGTAGGCGATTTCATTTGCAACTACAAATTTTTCAAGTCTAAACTCAGGTATGCAGTATCGCATCATACCGCCTGGTTCAGGCATACGCTCAAAAACTGTTACAGGGTAGCCAAGTTTCGCAAGTTCATAGGCTGCTGTAAGGCCAGCTGGGCCAGCTCCAATTACGGCAACTTTTTCACCATATTTCTTCGGTACAGGTTTAGCTGTTACTTTTCCCATTTCACGCTCGATATCTGCAACAATCCTTTTAAGGCCTCTAATAGCTACAGCTTGGTCGACATTAACTCTTGCACAAGCATCTTCACATGGGCTAAAGCAAACCCTGCCGCAAATCGCAGGGAACGGCATATCTCTTCTTATAACTTCTACGGCTTCTTTGAATAATCCCTTCTGGATGAGGGCAACGTAAGCTTGAACATTAACATGTGCAGGACACGCAGCCCTACAGGGTGGAAACTTCCGCAAGGTTTTTTGTAATTGTATAGCCATGAATACTCATCTCAGAAGCCTTTATAATGAGGGTACAAATATATTAACTAATCGCTATTAAGTATATGGCAAAAATGACATGACATTATCTAATAGGCAAAATATATATCAAACAGAAAAAGAAAGGAAACTAACTTTTGTTTTTCACTCACGCATTCTTCCTTCAATCTTACTTATCATCTTGTGATATTCTCGCGGACTCATTAATTTACTGAGTTCTTCCTCTAACACCACAGAGTTTTTAGGTTTAATTTCGATGATCCATCCTTCACCATATGGATCTTCGTTTATCAATTGCGGGTTTTCCTCGAGTTTGTCGTTTACGCTGACGATTTTGCCGCTTATAGGAGCGTATAGGTCGAAGACGAACATCCATGTTTCAATCATCCCAAATGGTTCCATCTGTTTAATCTCTTTGCCAACAGGTTCAGTTAACACTCTGGCTATTCCTTTAAGATGTCTTTGAGCATAGTCAGAAACGCCTACGCGTATGTTGCCCTCGGGGGTTATTTGAGCCCAAGTGTGTTTTGACGTGTATAGGACTTGTTCAGGAGCTGCTAGAATGGCTCCGCGTTTTTCGGCAGATATACCCTCAAGACGCATTAGTTCCTCTAGCCGTAATCTAATGGCTTCTGCTACAAATTCAGATACGCTACGATAGCGACCTTTCTTTATAAGCTCTTCAACTTCTTTTACTAATTCTTGTCTTATACTTACGGTTTTCCATTCAGGCATTAATATCACCTTCCTTTATTTTTGCATGATATATAACATAAAGCCTAGGATATATATCTAATGCATATAATTTTTTTATTAATAAATACCATAAATATACAGAAATCATGTTAATTCATTATTTTTCGCTAAAAGGTACCAGATCCCAAAGTCTTTCATGTAGGTAGTAAACTAGAATCTTTATAAAGAATTCAGCAACACCAACTCCACTACTAATGATGACACTACCAGTGAAAGCGAAAGTGATACATATGGTGGTTGCTGTAGCAACTAATCGCCATGAAATAGCCTTCATAACATACCTAATTTGCTTTCTCAACAGTAACACCTGACTGCTTTAATATTCCCCACTGTTGCTACTTAAAATTTAGCAAATATTCTGTTAAATATAAAGTATAGGATAAAAATAATTAGTGAGTATGTAAATATCAATAAATAGTATAAGGAGTAGATTCATAATGGAGGGGTTATATGGAGAGCAGAAAAATACAGAAAGTTGGGTATTCAACTTTAACAGTCTCGCTTCCAAGTGAGTGGATAAAGCGAAATAACATTAAGCAGGGAGATATTGTTTTTATTTTTCAGGAAAGCGACGGCACATTAAAAATAGTGCCAGCGCAACTGGCACAAAAAGAAGAGGCTGAGGAGCATATAATTAATGTTGATGCATGCAGCGAGGATGGAATGCTAGAGAGGATAATCGTTGGAAGTTATATTCTTGGGAAGGATGTAATAAGGCTGAAGTCATCAAGGAGAATAGAGAAGAATCACATCGAAGAGGTTAGAAGAGTTGTAAGAAAGCTTATAGGCTTAGGAATACTGGAGGAAACTCCGAATAGCATTCTTCTCCAGTGCTCAATTGACCCAGCAAAATTTAAAATTGATATGCTTATAAGGCGGCTATCACTTATCGCCTCAACAATATTAGCTGAAGCTCTACAATCTGTAATAGAGGGAAATGAACAATTAGCTCAAGAAGCGATAAACCGGGAAGACGAAGCTGACGCCATTTATTATCTAGCCGTTCGCCTTATTCTTTTAGCACAAACAAAACCAGAAATAGCTGAAAAAATAGGTGCTACAGATATTCTCTTCATTCCAGCCCTTCGATTAATTCTACAGTTTTTAGAATTAATCGCTGATTTTGCTGAGGAAATAGCCAGAAAGACAGAGGGATTGAAAGTTTTCCGAAGAAAACTTTCGGGTGAAACTCTAAAGGCTATTGAAAGTGTAGGTGAGTTGACACAAAGTATCTTTCAAAAAGCTTTGGATTGTATTTTTACCTGTAACATTAAGATTGCCAATGGAGTTTTAGAGATGCATAAGGTTCTCAGCACGAAAACTAATGTGATAATTAGTGAACTACCTGAAATTCCTTATCTAAGAGCTATTGTTCTATGTTTAACAAAAATCGCTGATTTAGGAGCCTCTATTGCAGAAATAGCCATCAACAGAGCATTAGAAAATCCTGGTAAAGATGTGGAGGAAGTGGTGAAAACGGTTAAACATGTTAGGATGATGCCATTAACCAAGAAATAATTATCTCTACGCTATTTTTGCGTTAAGAACCTTTAAAAATAAGCGTTAGTATTTATTATAAGTAGGTGTGTTATGGATAAGTTTGAAGAGGCGTTACGTAACATTGACGCTTTCTGCAAGGTATTCGTTAGGAAGCTGCTTGAAGAGAAGCTTGATGAAAACAATTCAACTAATATTGAACCCATGGAGAAACTTCTAAAAAGAAAAATTGAAGAGAAAAGTGATGCTAAAATACCGTTGATACCGCTTCCTCACGTTGAAGAGCCATTAATAGACATATTTGAAGATGAGGGTGTTGTTAAGATATTTATGCAGTGCCGATGTCTTAATCAAAGGATTGTTGTTAGTAAACAAAGTGAGCATATACAAATCTGCGTTGAAAATGAGTGTTGGAAGGTTAGGTTACCCACTGAAAAGTTACGAATAGAAGAGCTTAGCATAAGGTGTAACAGTAATAACGCTTTAGAAATTGCTATCCCGAAAGTTTAAGTATAAATATGTAGGAAAAGCTAGTATCTTGTTCTCTTTCGCACCTTAATTTGGCAAGACTCTTCCAGAGAACACTTTAAGCAGGTATATATAACGTCAAATTCTGCCCTCTCCGGGTTTTCAGGGCTTACGAGAAAAGCAATACAATCTTCACCTTTCTTGATTATGCCTCCACAGCAATAGCAAACGTGCTCAGTAAGCGCTTTAACCTTCAATTTGTGTTACCCAAGGCTCAAAAATAGGAGGTTAGATTTAAGCGTTCTTGTCGGCGACGACCATAATTAACGCGAAAAAATAGTTGATTCACCAGCCTATTTTCTCCAGTACTTTATCGATTTTAATTTTATGAATTTCAAGCGCCAACTCCTTAGGATCCACGCCTAAGCTAAGGCTTAGAAGCTCAGCGTAATGTATTATTGGAAGGTTATATTCCTCCTTATATGTTGACTTTATTAACATTTGTCCTAGGTCTAGTGTTAAGAAGCAGAAGGGACATAGAGTCGCTATACATTCAGCTCCAGCGCTTACAGCGTTAACTATTTTATCTCGAGCTATAGCAAGGGCTATATCGTCAGCGTAACCCCTTAAAAGACCGCCACAACATCTTAGCTTATTTCTATACCAAATGCTTTTGGCGCCTAATACTTCTATTAGAGAGTCATAAATGCGGGGGCGTTCTGGATCATCAAATTTAAGGTACTTACTTGGCCTGATAAGGTGACAGCCTGAAAAAGCTGCAACCTTTAGGTTGTCCAAGGGCTTTAAAACTTCTCGCTTTAATCGCGTAAGCCCAACATCATTAACTAAAACTTGAAGGTAATGCTTAACTTCCTTCACGCCCTTAAATTCCTTTCCTACAGCTGATAGTATACCGTTGATTTCCTCCCTCAATTTCATATTATCCCTTAAGAGGCTATTCGTCATAGCTAAAGATTCAAAACAACCAGTGCATAGGGTGACTATATCTAAATCAGCTTCTTCAGCCAAGCAGATGTTATATGCAGCTAGGGCTAAGCTTGTTTTTAGATCTATTGATCTTAGGGGCGGAGGGGCGCAACAAGTCATGTTGTCAAGGTCGACGAGCTCTATTCCCAACTTTTCCAGCGATTTTCTAGCTGAAATTTCATAGTTAGGCTGTCTTGCAGGTATTGTGCAACCCAAGAAGAGAGCATAGCTTTTCATGACTTTTCACCTTTACTTCTGGAAAACAGCTCTAAGAAGCCTGTAGCTGAGAAAATCTTATTTACAGCTTCAATGTCCACCGGCTTCATGGGTGGTAAGCCATATTCAGCTCTCTTTTTCTCTAGAAATTTTGATATTGGAGCTAAGCGGCCGCTGGCGACTAGGTTATTGGCAAATTCTTCATAAAGTTTTGGAATTTTTCCTTCGCGTATAGCTAAATTTCTAAGCGTAAATATTATCTCAGCAATTTCCACTCCTTGCGGGCATCGCTCTTGACAGTTGTAACATGAGGCACAAAGCCAGATGGCATCGCCATATAGAACCTCTTGCCGGTTATCAAGGAGAGCTAAGCGAATGATCTCACGTGGATTGTATCTATCAGAGGTCTTTGACACTGGGCAGCTTCCAGTACATGTTCCACATTGATAGCATAAGGCTATTGTTTCACCACCATGACGCCTGCGAATTTCCTCCATGAACCTAATTGTTGACATTTTATCAACACCTCACTCTAAGGAAGCTTGATAAACTCGAGGGATTCAACCAACTCAGTCATTTTTTTAGCAGCTTCAGCGAACTTATCACCCTCTATAAATAACAGGTTTAACATTTCAAGTCTCTCAGGTTCTACACCGTACTCGCTAAGTAGCCGCTTGGCTAATTCCACCTTCCTCTGAGCTTTTTGTGCTCCAACTCCATGGTGGCAGCCATCAGGCTTACATCCAACGATCATGACTCCTTGAGCGCCCGCCCTAAAAGCCTCTAGGATATGTTGAACCTGGATTATGCCAGCACAGGGAACTCTTAGCACCCTAACATTTGCTGGATAGCTCATCATAGCCATTCCTGAGGAGTCAACCGCTGCGTGACCACATTCAGAGCAACAAATAGCTAACACTAGGGGTTTAGAGGACCCGTTGATGGAGAGTAATGCCCTTATTTGAGCAAGGATTTGGTTATTCTTTAGGTGTTTTAGCTCTATTGCCCCTACGGGGCATGTGCCAACACATACGCCGCAACCTTCACATAGGAGGTCTGAGACTTTGGCGACAAGGCGCCCATTATCTTTAGGCACTAAGCTTATCGCATTATATGGACATGTAACTGGACAGAATTCACAGTCACCACAGTAATCTTCATTTACAACTGCTACTTTTAGATCCTTAACAATTTTTCCATTCATTAGGAATTTTGCGGCTTTAATAGCTGCTGAGTGTGCGTGGAGGGATGCTGTTGGAGCGTCTTTTGGAAAGGTTGCGCCTCCACAGATATAAATTCCCCTATGCATGGTTTCTGTAGGCCTAAGCTTAGCGTTATACTCCTTAAAGAAGCCGTCAGAATCAATTTCAAGCCCGAGGATGTTGGCAAGTTCTTTAGCGTCCTCAGGAGGCACCATAGCTGTTGCCAATACGACTAAATCAGCTTCTAGCTCAAGGAATTTTTTAAGAATTTCATCCTCAACTTCAACTATTAATTTGTTTGTAGCTGGGTCGTGAATTATCTCAGCAGGTCTGCCCTTAACGAATTTTACTCCAAGCTCTCTAGCTCTTTCATAGTAGTATTCATGCTCCCGCCCTGTCGTTCTTATGTCTATGTAGCAAATGGTTACGTCAATCTCAGGGTTGGTCTCCTTGACGAAAATTGCATGCTTTAGCGATATCATGCAGCATATGCTTGAGCAGTAGGGGTTCCAGCGCCTATCCCTCGAGCCCACGCATTGAACAAAAACTATGTGTTTTACAGGCTCTCTATTAGAGGGCTTTATTATGGCTCCGTTAGTTGGGCCAAATGAGTCGATCATTCTTGCGAATTCGAGATTTGTTATTACATCAGGGTATTCATCATAATGATACTCCTTTATTACGCTTGGATCAAATTCCTTGAAGCCTGTTGCTACAATTATACTTCCAACATTAAGTATGACCTGCTTAGGCTTTTGATCAAGCTCGATGGCTTTTGTTGGACAGACTTCAACACATTTTGCACATTCATGGAATTTACAAGCTTTCTCGTCTATAACATATGCAGGCGGATAAACAAGCGGAGTGGTTATGTATATTGCCTTACGGGTTTTCAGCTTGGCATTATATTCATCAGGCACCTCTACTGGGCATGTATTTGAGCATAGGTTACAGGCGATGCATTTTTCAATTTCAACATATCTTGGCCTTTGCTCTATAGCAACTCTATAATTTCCAGGAGCCCCCTCTACTTTGACAACTTTAGAGCTTGTATAGATCTTTAGGTTGGGAAGTTCAGATATGCCTGATCTATAAACACATTTGCGTGAGGTATTAGCCACGGTTTTGAGGCTTGATGGAGATTGAATACATATTGCACAGTCATCCGTTGGGAAGAATCTATTAGCCCTTGCAGCTAATCCCCCTAGGAACGGTTCCTTCTCAATGAGATAAACTTGAAATCCCATTTCAGCAAGGTCTTCAGCAGCTTGCATTCCAGCTATCCCGCCGCCTATAACTAGCACTGACTTAACAGCTGGATATTCAGCCCTTTCAATAGGCTCCATAAGTTTAACCTTCTCTATAGCCGCCAACAACATGGCTTTGGCTTTCTCCGTCGCCTCTAGCGGTGAATCCCTATGGGGCCATGCACAGTGATCTTTGAGATCTATAACCTCCACGAAGTGTGGATTTAACCCAGCTTCCTCGACAGCCTTCGCTATGGCAACTTCACTTACCTTAGGAATGCTTTCAGCCACTACGATGCGGTTTACCTGCCTACTCTCTATGGCTTCAAGGATGATCTTAAGACCATCTCCCCGCCAAAACTCATTTGCCTGAGCTACAAAAGTGACGCCTGGAATAGACTTAACAAAACTTGTGATGGCGTTAAAATCTAGTATTTTAGATAATTGACCACCACAATCAGATAGAAAAACTCCAACCTTAATTTCTTCCATCGATATTCCTCCTAATGACTTTAATTAACTGTTTTTCACTATTGTATATCTCAACTTCTAGGGGCATTTGACCTATCGCATAGTGTGTAGCACATGCAAAGCAAGGGTCATATGCTCTAAATGCCATCTCTATCATGTTCAGTATTCCATCAGTAACATTCCCTTTCCTTATTAGCCCCTTTGCAGCATTCCTGATGGACATGCAAATGCTTGGAGCATTATTGACGGTGGCAACTATGAGGTTAACTTTTCTAGCTAATGCATTCTCGTCAAGTTGATAATGATGAATTAAGGTGCCCCTAGCAGCCTCGACAATACCTACACCTTCACCTGGTTCACCTGGTTTGTTACGGAGATTTGTGCTTGTTATCTCTGGATCTGTAACGAGTTCTAGAGCTCGTTCAGCTGCATAAAGTAGCTCTATAAGCCTAGCCCAGTGATAAGCTAAGGTGTTGTGAACGGGCTTACCGCCCAAGGTTTCATACATGCGTTTATATTCCTCTTGGGCGAGGGGTGTAGCCATTCCATCAGCTGCATTAAGTCTTCCAAGCGGGCCTACACGGTATATGCCGCTATCTGGACCATCAATTAACCCTCTCCACCCAATCTTCTTTAAGTATGGAAACTTCACATACGTCCACGGCTCTACATGCTCCTCAATGACTCCTAAGTACTCCTCTGGGGAGAATTTTACGAATTCATTTCCATAGGGATCAACAACTCTAACTTTTCCATCGTAGAAATTCACCTTATTATCCTTATCCACTAACCCCATGTAATAGGTTTTAAGGGTGTAGGATTGGCTCTTCATGAGCTCAATGTAACTTGTATTCTTCAGAACAATTTCATCGAAAATCTTCAGGGAGAACTCAGCGAATTTAAGGCAGCTTTTCACCATCTCCTCAATTTCCCGCTGCTCCTCCTTGCTTATAGGCCTTGCAAAACCCCCAGGAATACAGGCGCTTACTGGATGTGTTGCTTTTCCGCCTAGGATTTCTGTTATTTTTTGTCCGTAGGCTCTGTGTTTTATGACTTCTTTTGCTATTTGTATGCCTGCTTTTTCTATTACTCCTAGGATGTTTCGTTTTTCTGGGGGGGCGTCTGGTCCTACGATGAAGTCTGGGCCGCCGAGGTAGTAGAAGTGTAGTGTGTGGTCGTAGATGTAGTAGCCGCAGTACATGAGCTCCCTAAGCTTCTTAGCAGGCTCAGGAGGCTCAACATTAAAGGCGGCGTCTAAAGCCTTAGCGCTCGCCATGTGATGAGCAACAGGGCAAACACCACAAATCCTGGTGGTTATTATTGGTAAATCCTCTGCCCTTCTGCCTTCACAAAACTTCTCAAAGCCTCTTAATTCTGGGACTTGGAAGTAAGCCTCTTCTACATCGCCTTCATCATTGAGGAATATTGTTATTTTTCCATGGCCCTCAAGTCTGGTTATAGGATTTATAATTACCTCCCTCATTCATGCATCACTCTCCTGCGCAGAATCGAGCGAGCAAGGGAATACTTGTAAAAAGTTCCTATTGGATCAACTATCTGATCTATGACCTTTTCATCAGTAATTATAGAGGCTAATGCGCTTATCATTGCTGCTCCTTGGTCAGAAACCCGGGGCGCTGGGCCGCCACATCCAGTGCATGGAATATTTGCATTTAAGCATTGAGCGCCACAGCCTCCGCGTGTTGCAGGGCCCATACAAATGACGCCTTGATCAATGAAGCATGTCTTAAAATCATCATTTATCTCGTAGATCCTCTTTATACTGGAGATTTTTCTATCCTTTTTCTCTCTTGGGCATTCATCACATACAGCCTTGTTAAAGAGGAAGCTTGAGCCCTTAGGTGGGAGTTTACCGCTTAGAATTGCCTCTATGGCATCAATGATTCTTGGGACAGGTGGGGGACATCCCGATATGTAATAGTCTACATCAACAACATCAGCCAGGGTTTTTACGGTATCATAAAATTCTGGAAGCTCAAGTTCTCCATAGGGAGTTTGATAACGGACTTGCGGCGTTACGTTCATAGAGTTTTTAGTGGAGGGAGTTTCAAAGTAGACTCTTTCAAAAATTTTTTCTCTATTCCATAGATTTCCAAGGCCTACTACGTCGCCGTCACAAGCGCAGGAGCCAAAGGCCACCAGAACCTTAGACTTACGCCTCAAAAGTTTAGCCATTTCTTCATTCTCTGAGTTTCTAATGGCGCCATTGAAGAAGCATACGTCTATGCCCTTATCGGGCATTTTCTCCACGTCTTTATATTTAATGTCCATGGCAACGGGCCAGAATACAATGTCCGCTTTTGCCACTACATCAAGGATTTTCTCGTTTATATCTAGAACAGCAATCTCGCAGCCGCCGCAGCTTGCAGCCCAATAGAATGCAAGCTTAAGCTTATCCATCACATCACCATCTTCGAAAATCTTGAAGCTGTAAATTTCATTATTTAAATTTAGCCATGTGTTAAGTTTAAATTAAACATGCGTAAAGGGCTCTTAGCTAAAATAGATTTTGAAGTCAGCCTTCACTTTCGCCTTAGAAGAATTTAGAAACTAAATGCTCAGTAAAATTTGGAGCTAAATTAAAAAATGAGAGATAAGTTAAGCCTTTAATGCTTACTTTTTCGTCATAAGATACTCGTGTATGGCTCTTGCAGCCTTTTTCCCTGCACCCATAGCGCTTATTACGGTTGCTTCGCCTGTTACTACGTCGCCGCCAGCGTAGACGCCCTCAATACTTGTTTTACAATTTTCATCAGTTATAATTGTACCCCATTTAGTAACTTGTAGACCTTCAGTTGTACGTTGGATTATTGGGTTGGGGGTTCTCCCAATGGCTATTATAACCGTGTCCGTGTCTATTAGGAATTCAGAGCCCTTTATTGGTATTGGGCTACGTCTCCCAGATGCGTCTGGCGGACCAAGCTCCATGGCTATGCATTCCATCTTTTTAACCCAGCCTCTTTCATCGCCAATGAAGCGGTTAGGCGCTGCTAGGAATCTGAAGATTACGCCTTCCTCTTCAGCGTTCTCAATTTCCTCTAGTCGAGCGGGCATTTCGTCCCTTGTCCGCCTATATACAATGCTCACTTTATCTGCTCCAAGTCTAAGGGCTGATCTGGCAGCGTCCATGGCTACGTTTCCGCCGCCTATAACTGTAACATGCTTCCCAACTCTTATGGGCGTGTCATATTCTGGGAAGGCATAAGCCTTCATTAGGTTAACTCTAATTAGGAATTCGCTTGCTGAGTATATGCCGGCTAGGTTCTCGCCTGGAAGACCTAGGAAGCGTGGAAGTCCAGCGCCTGTGGCTATGAACACCGCGTCATATCCCTTATCCTTTAGGAGTTCAGGTATGGTGTATGTTCTGCCAATCATGTATCCAAGCCTTAGGTCTACGCCTAGCTTTTGAATGTATTCAACTTCAGCCTTTACTATACTCTTTGGCAAACGGAATTCTGGAATTCCGTAAACTAGAACGCCGCCTGGTAAATGTAGAGCTTCAAATATTGTTACATCATGACCTAGCTTGGCGAGGTCTGCTGCAGCCGTCAAGCCTGCTGGGCCAGCGCCTATTATTGCCACTCTCTTTCCTGTCGAGGGAGCTTTTTCAGGTATTTCAAAGCCTCTTGCGCGTTCCCAGTCTGCAAGAAATCTTTCAAGCCTTCCTATACTTACGGGATCACCAACTTTACCTAAGACGCAGTATTTCTGGCATTGCTCTTCTTGTGGGCAAACCCTGCCACATACGGCGGGGAGACTATTCTTCTCCTTTATCTTCCTAATGGCTTCTTCATACTTACCCTCACGGAGGAGGGCGATGAAACTTTTAATGTCAACTCCGACAGGGCACCCTTGTATACATTGAGGTTTTGGACATTGGAGACAACGACTTGCTTCTTCAAGGGCTTGCTCTTCAGTATAGCCTAAAGCAACCTCATTAAAGTTTCTTATACGCACTTCTGGCGGCTGCTTTGGCATTGGAACAGCTTTCTTCTTTATTTTAGGTTTAGGCTTTTCTTCCGCCACATTTACAACCTCCAATCTCCCATAATACGGAGCCTAAACGCTCCTCCGGCAGGAGCATTCGCTGACGCTTAATAAGCTCATCATAATCAACTAGGTGGCCATCGAATTCTGGACCATCCACACAGCCAAACTTCATCTCTCCACCTACGGTTACTCTGCATACGCCGCACATGCCCATGCCGTCCACCATAGGCGGCATTAAGGTGACTATTGTGGGTATACGATACGGCTTGGTGATTTCGCTAACTTTTTTCAGCGTTGCCACTGGACCCATAACAATGCAGCGATCAAATTTTTCACTTGCCACTAACTCCCTTAGGAAATCCAAGCCCTTATAGCCCTCAGATCCATCATCCGTCGCAGTGTAGAAGCGGTGACTAAGGGATTTAATTTCCTCCTTAAAGAATAGAAGCTTCTTAATTCTCGCTCCAATAACTGCTACAATAGTGTTTCCAGCATTTCTTAGGGCTTCTATTTGTAGCCGCATTGGAGCAATCATTACTCCAGCAGCTACGCATAATACCTTTCCAAAGTATTTAATTTCAGAAGGGTTCCCTAGAGGACCAGTTATATTCCATATATAATCGCCTTCCTTTAGTAGACCTAGCTCCTTTGTTGTGCGACCTACTTCGTTAAAGGCAAATGCCACGGTTCCTTTCTCCCTGTCATAACCAGCTATTGTTAGGGGGATGCGTTCACTTTTCTCATGTGTAACAACCATTAGAAATTGTCCTGGCTGTGCTTTTTCTGCAACTTGAGGCGCATAAACCTCGAACCACTTAATTTTTGGCGCAAGTTCTTTAGCAACAACTATTTTGTACATGCTCCTTCTACACCTCCTCCTTCACCTGAATTGGCTTCGCTGAGCTTAGGTTTGATATCTTTCTAACAAAATCATCCAACTTCTTCTCTAGAGTGTTCATGAACCTGGGGGAGGTCTCAAGTAATTCAAAGCGACCTGTTAAGCCAAATCTATCTAGGACTATTTTCAAGACATCCATGTTAGTTTTAGATATGATTCTGCCCTCTCTCAATTTGCAGTCATCATCAGAGCACACTATTCCTACAACACCATCAAAACCATTCTTTAAGGCATTGACAACGTGAACAGGATCTAAAGCATTAAAGCATGGAATCTCTAAGGGTATTACGTTCTTTTCTATCAATAGATTAGGATTATCTAAAGCTTTAAATTCTGACCATTGGCAGCAGAAAGCCAAAATTAATGGAGATTTACCATTAGCCTTAAGCTTAACTGCTACGTCCATATACCTCTTTAAAACTTCATTAAATTCGAAGCCTTTAACCTGTATAGCATGGTGCGGACAGACAAGGGCACAAGCACCACAGCCCTTGCATCGATCCTCAAGCACTTTTGGTGTCGCTAGGTCCTCAGCCTCTATTGCTTCAAATGGGCATATGAAGACGCATTTATCGCAGCCGACACATTCCTCAGTGAAGTATATGGCCTTCCGCGAATACTTTATAACCATTAGGGCTTCGCTTGGATAGCCTAAGTCCTCAAGGACTTTCCTGGTTAATAGCATCCGCTTGGTGCTCGCTTTTGTTCCCTCTTTATAGCGGCAAAACTCGTCCTCACATTGAATAGATATTATCCGTTTGATTCCTAACTCAAGGATATTGAATATGAACTCTGCTGGCATTCGTCCCGAGCAAGGTAAACGTAGTGGGATATAGTTCTCAACATTTAACCCTTTGCTTTCAAGTATATCTCTGATTTCACCTGTAGATGGAGAGTTTCCACGGCACATGCAAATGAGGGTATCGGCTTTAGTTTTATTTCGCATCTTTTCAACATATTTTACCAATTCATCATAACTATAGTAGGCGATTTCTATAGCGAAGGCTGGGCATGCACTATAGCATAAGCCGCATACTTGACATTTTTGAATGTTTATTTCAACTTTACCTGTTTCAACATCCTTTTCAATTGCTTCATATGGACATAATGAATAGCATACTAAGCAACGGCTGCAATAGTCCTCATTAATTTTTACTACAGCTATTTGATCTTCTCCCATGGGGGATTTCTCCAAAGAGGCTGTTATTGGACACTAATTTCGCGCGCGAATTCCTAGAAGTTTTCAGAATAAAAACATGTGTGATATAATGTTTTTGGGCAAATAAGCTGAAAATCATTATTGCGAGTAATAATATGGTCTCTTAACGTATCCATAAGCTTCTAAAGCTGCGGTTGCACCCTGCCCCACAGCTGTTGCAACTTGCTTGAAGGGGTTATTTGTAACGTCTCCAGCAGCATAAACCCCTGGAATATTTGTTCTTTGACGAGTATCAACTTTTATGTATCCATGTTCATCAACTTCGATGCCTGCCTCTCTAGCCAATTGACTATTTGGAGCTTCTCCGACCTGGATAAATACTCCATCAACAGGTAGCTCGTAGATTTCATTTGTCTTTCGATTATAAACTATAGCTGATTTTACGAGTTTATCACCTCTTATCTCCTTGAGCTCAGTATTGAGTAGAACTTCTACATTGTTTTTTTCTGTTAAAGCCTTCACGAGGGCTTCTTCAGCTCTGAATGTTTCTCTTCTATGAATTATTCTAATAGAGGAAGCTATTTCTGCCAGGTACAAAGCTGTGGAGACTGCTGAATTACCACCGCCCACGACAATAACGCTTTTACCCTTAAAAAGGGGGCCATCACATACGCCGCAGTAGCTAACACCTCTACCCATGAATTCCCTTTCTCCAGGTACACCTGCTTCCCTACGGGTTGTCCCTGTGGCTATGATGATGGCTTTGGCTAAGTATTCCCCTTTATCCGTTTTAATCAATTTTTTATCGCCATTAAGATGCAGACTTATAACCCTTTCAAGCTCATTTATTACTACGCCTGTGCTTCGACATTGAGAAACGATTTTCTGCGCTAATTCCATGCCGCTTATCTTATCAAAACCTGGATAGTTCTCTATTAGCGGAGCAACGGCCACAGTGCCTCCTGCTATTTTCTCCTCAATAATCAGGGTTTTCAGTCCACTTCGGGCAGCATATATGCCGGCTGTTAAACCGGCTACGCCAGCTCCAATTATTACTAGATCTAAGCTATTCATAAGTAGGTTCCCGATACGATTTTACAGCGACGAGTAGATTAGCTTTACCGCTAAAATTTGGCGGATTTACCCCTCCTCAAGATCAAGTTCAGCTATTTCTGCCTCATAACATTCTCGGCAATAACCATGATAGGCTTCATATTCCTCCTTTGAAATTTTCTCCCTACAACTCATACAGTAATAGTTTCGTTTCTCCCTCTTTCTCTTCTCCCTCATATAATACCAGCCGGATAATGATACCATTTGAGTCTTATACAGGAGTAGGTTTTATATCTTGTTTTTATTAATTGCATAGATTTAAGGAAGGGGGTAAAAGTTAATTTAAAGATCAGCCCATTAAAGGTCGTGGTGAAAATGGGGGATAAAATTCTCCATTAATGAGGACAAAACCTTTAAAGCGTTTAGGGATTGTTCAAATAGCTTTATGGAGTTTCTAAAGCATATTGAAGATAAATGGCAAAGAAAATGGGCAGAGGCTAGAATCTTCGAGACTAATCCAGATCCATCCAGGCCTAAATTCTTTATAACGGTTGCATATCCATATCCAAACTCTCCTCAACATATTGGCCATGCTAGAACTTATACGCTTGCAGATGTTTACGCCCGCTACATGAGAATGCGTGGCTATAATGTGCTCCTGCCAATGGCATTCCACTATACGGGAACCCCTGTATTAGCTATGGCAAGGCGACTCGCTGAGGGGGATAAAGAGCTCATCAAGGATTTTTTGGAGATTTATAAAGTGCCTAAAGAGAGGTTAAAGGATTTAACGGATCCATTGAATATGGCTAGGTATTTCCATGAGGAAATTAAGGATGGAATGAAGCGTATAGGCTATTCCATTGACTGGAGGCGAGAATTTACAACCATCGACCCAAGGTATAGCCGCTTTATAGAGTGGCAATTCCGAAAGCTGCAAAAAGCAGGCTACATAACTAGGGGAAGCCACCCTGTTGGGTGGTGCCCAAAGGATGGAAATCCTGTTGGGCAACATGACACCATGGGGGATGTAGAGCCTGAGATAGGGGAGTTTACCCTTATAAAATTCAAATGGAATGAGTGGATTTTACCAACAGGAACCCTTAGACCGGAGACGATATTTGGTGTAACTAACATATGGGTTAACCCAAAGGCTGAGTATGTTAAAGCAATTGTTGATGGGGAAAAGTGGATAGTAAGCAGGGAATGTGCTGAAAAACTGAAATATCAAAGCCATAAAGTTGAGGTTTTAGAGACTTTCATAGGCAGGGAGTTAATCGGGGGAAGGGTTGTTAACCCCGCTACCGGTTTAGAGGTTCTAATCCTTCCAGCTGATTTTGTTGACCCTGGGAATGTTACAGGAGTAGTTATGTCAGTTCCGGGGCATGCGCCGTATGACTACGTAGCCTTAGAGAACATTAAAAGTGAGGAATCCATGCTTAAGGCTTATGGGTTAGATGTAGAGGCAGTTAAGGCTATTAAAGCAATTTCAATCATCGCAGTACCTTCTTACTCAGATCTTCCAGCTAAAGATGTTGTTGAGAGGATGGGCATAAGGGAGCAGACGGATCCGAAGCTGGAGGAGGCTACTAGGGAGGTCTATAGGCATGAGTTTCACAATGGCAGAATGAGGGATAATACTGGAAAGTACTCTGGATTGCCAGTTGCTGAGGCAAAAGAGCGAGTTAAAAAGGAGTTAATGGCTGAAGGCAAAGCTACGATTATGTATGAGCTTCTAAATAAGCCTGTTAGATGCCGATGTGGAACAGAGTGCATAGTTAAAATCTTTGAGGATCAATGGTTCATAGACTATGGAAATGAAAAGTGGAAGGAGTTAGCTCGTAAGTGCTTAGCGAAGATGCGAATTCTTCCTGAGGAGCTACGCTCTGAATACGAGTATGTGATAGGCTGGCTTCATGAGAGAGCGTGTGCAAGAAAATCAGGCTTGGGCACAAGGCTTCCGTGGGATCCCGAGTGGATTATTGAGTCCCTTTCAGACTCAACTATATATATGGCGTATTATACAATTGCAGGATTAATAAATCAACATGGTATCAAGCCTGAACAATTAACTGATGAGGTTTTTGACTATGTTTTTCTAGATCAAGGAGACCCAGCGGATATAGCTGAAAGAACTGGGATAAGCGAGGAGCTTCTAAAGCAGATGAGGAATGAGTTTAGATACTTCTATCCACTTGACAGTAGACACTCCGCCCATGAATTGATACCGAACCATTTAACGTTTATGATATTTAATCACACAGCCATATTCCCTGAAGAGCTTTGGCCACGTCAGATAGTTACAAACGGCCACGTGACTATGGAGGGGCAGAAGATGAGCAAGTCCTTTGGCAACATTATCCCGCTACGGGAAGGGTTGGCTATGTTTGGCGCAGACCCGATAAGGTTAAGCGTTTTAGCTACAGCAGAACTTCTACAAGATGCGGACTTCAGCCCTTCAGTAGCTAAAACAATGAGGGATAGGATTGAGCACATATACAATATGGTTTGTGAAGTAGTGAAAGCTCCTATAGTTGCAGAAGGGAAGCTTTCAGACATAGATAGGTGGCTACTTTCCAGGGTTCAGCACCACATTAGCAGGGTAACAGAAGCTATGGAGAAGCTTGAAGTGCGTAAAGCTATACACACGATAATCTTCGAACTTGATCGAGATCTTCAATGGTATCAAAAGCGAGCTCAAGCCAGTAGGGAGGGTGTAAACTTCAATGTCTTAAGGGAGGTGTTAAAGAAGCAGGTGCTGATGTTAGCTCCCTTTGCTCCACACATATGTGAGGAAATGTGGGAGATAATGGGCGGCGAGGGTTTTGCATCCTTAGCTAAATGGCCTACGCCAGAAATGGATAAAGTAGACATAAGGGCTGAGGAGAGGGAGGCTTTTATTGAAAACCTGCTTGAGGATACAATGAACATCGTAAAGGCTACAAAGATCTCTCCTAGAAGGGTGTGCTATTACGTAGCAGCTGCATGGAAGTGGCATGTATATATTATGGCGATTGAAAACGCCATAAGTGGAAATATAAATCAAGGCATATTAATGAGGAAGCTCATGGAGGATAGCAGTTTAAGGGCTAAGGCTAAAGAAGTGGCTGATTTTGTTGGAAAAATTGTTGAGGAAATTAATCGCATACCAAAGGAAGTGCGAAAACGGCTAGTGGAGGTAGGAATTATTGATGAAATGCAAGCATTAAGGGATGCTATGGAATTTCTAAGGAGGGAATTAAACGCTGAAATACAAGTGTTCAGCGAGGATGATCCTGAACGCTATGATCCAAAAAGTAAAGCACATTTAGCTAAGCCATGGCGTCCAGCAATATACATTGAATAAGCAACCTAACTATGTTTATATGCAAGGGTTTTTTCATTCATTTTACACTAAGCCCGGGCCCGTGGCGTAGCTTGGACGCGAATATGCCAAAAAGCGCGTCGGCCTTCTAAGCCGGAGATCCCGGGTTCAAGTCCCGGCGGGCCCGCTTAAATTTCTGATCTGGGTTAGGCCCTTGTTTTAAGCAGTATTGCATTATGACAGGTTGTTAGGGTTTTATTTTTTGGCAGAAGTTATAAATCTCAGGGTTGATAGATGTTAGCTACTGCCGAAGATTTGGTTAATGTTTGCTCGTGTGGAGAGTAGGTAATTAATGAGCACTCATGTTGAGGAGTTAAAGTTTAGGTTGATGACTATTGAGCTTTTGAGGACTGCTAAGTATAGGCGTAATATAACTTATCGGGAATTGTCGGCTAAAACGGGTTTACCTGTTACTGTTTTAAGTCGATATGCTAAGGGTCATGTTTTGCCTACTGCTGAGAGGGCTAGGCAGCTTTGGAAGGTTTTAATGAAGTTTGTTGGTTTAGAGAATGAGATTAGAAGCCGAATGAAGTTTGATGAAAATGGATATTTTGATAACACGGATATTATAGGCGATTTTAACATTCTCCAGCAGGCTGCAAATCAAGCCTTGGCTAGATTTGCTGGGAAAAGAATTACGAAAGTTTTTACGGCAGCGGTGGACGGCATACCCCTTGCAACCATGGTAGCTAACACTTTAGGGGTTAACCTAGTCATAGCTAAGAAGGAGAAGGAGGTTGGTGTGAAAAGCTTTCTTGAAGAGACATTTGCACTTAAGGATTCAGGTGTTACAGTAACCCTCTATGTGCCGAGGGATTCGCTGAGGAAAAGGGACAGTGTATTAATTGTGGATGATATGATTAAAACAGGGGATACGCAGGCAGCCTTAGTTAACATTGTGCGTAAGGCTAAAGCGGAGATAGCTGGGTTCTTCTCCCTTATAGCTATAGGAGATGAATGGAGGGCAAAGATGAATCTTCCAGAAGGCTGCCCCATAGAGGTTATTGTTCACGTTAACTCACCTAAGATGTAGAAAGCTGCCCCTAACGTGGGAGTGGAAAGTTTAACGTACGCGTTTTACTGGCTTGAACCTTATTAGCTTCTTAACCCTTGAGCATAATGGCGTTTCCAGTCATTCCTTAACCCTTTAGCTAAGAGATTGAATTATGCTTCCTTTTTCACTGGGACAGGCCAAATTATTGGTATCCACCAGAATACTGGCCACATTATCCATCTAGCTTCAACAGTTTCAGGTTGAATTGTAAATATTGTTCCACATTTTTTACATCGTATAGTTCTGCTTCCTATAAGCTCTAAATCTTTTGATCCACATTTTGGGCATGTATAATCCTCAATTTTTATGGCTGGAGGCTGATATGATGATGTTTTAAGCCACCTAAAGATGGATAGGGCTATTATCAGGAGCATAAAGGCGAAGATTAGCAAGATGATTATGAGGATGGCTGTTACGATTATGGATTCGAAGCCCATTACCAGCTACACCACACCTGTTAGGACTTCTTCTCTCCTCCTTCGTCTCCTTGAAAGCCAAGCATTAATGAAATCTTCAATTTCCCGCCTATTATAGGGATCTTGCCATGCATATTCTAAAGCTTGACACTCATCTACTGCGCCTATAAGCCCAAAATATGCAACCAGTTCATGATACAACTGCTCTCGTTCAACTTCACTTAGCCAAATATGCATTGCACTGAGTATAGCATCCAACACGGCTCTACTCATTCTCTCAACCACTTAAGCTATACTTCAATCAAAAAGTTAACTCTTTTTCAGGGGCCCAGTACGCTGAAAATTTGTTGAATCCTAGCTCTGATTTTTCCTTTTATTAGCGAATGCTTTATCCCGATTATTTAAGCATTTAAAGGAGGGGATATAGGCATTTGATAGCAAACAGCTTTAATTGGAGGGGAAGGTTTTGAAGATTAGAGTTGATCCAGGGTTGAAAGCAAAGTATCCAGATGCTGTTTTTGGAAGCATGATTGTAGCGAATGTGCCAAACCGGGAAAGAAGTGAAGTGTTGGAGGAACTAAAGCGTAAAGTGGAGGGTGAAATAAGGGAAATCAATTTAGAGGATGATGATATTTTGCAGGGTTATAGAGCTTACTTTAAAAGATGGGGTAAAACATACCCTGTTGAATTTCAAATTAAGACTATACAAAAGGGAGGTAGATTTCCTCAAATCTCCGTCCTTGTGGATAGCATGTTTATTGCAGAGCTTAAAAATCGAATCCTAACGTCTGGACATGACTTAGATGCTATTCAAGGAGATTTAACTTTTGATGTTTCAAAGGGAGGGGAGCGATATATCATGCTTAATGGTAGAGAGCAGGAGCTTAAAAGGGATGATATAATCCTTAAAGATGAGGATGGGGTCTTAGCAAGCGTCCTTTATGGACCTGCTAGAAGGACTTCAATAACACTTGACACTAGGAATGTTCTATACCTTGCTTGGTGCCCTCATAGGGTAGATGAAGGCCTCATCACTTCACACTTAAATGAAATATTATCAAATCTCCGTCTAGTGTTTAATTCTGTAGCAGCGGAGATTAAAATTCACCATTAACCAATGCCCGTAGTGATTTCGCTTTCTAGCCTGATGGAATGGAGATCAATACGTTTTTCCTATTTAATGGATTTATAGTTGGGAGTTGAAGGGTTAAGGGGCGGAGTTTATGCGGACAATAGAGTGGCGTAATGGGTTAGTTGTAACTATTGATCAGTTAAAGCTTCCAAATAAAGTTGAATTTTTGGAGATGAAGAGTTGTGAGGATGTAGCTGAAGCTATAAAGACCATGAGAATTAGGGGCGCTCCCCTCCTTGGGGCAGCTGCTGCCTACGCCTTAGCTTTAGTGGCTTATCATTCAAAGGCGGAAAGTAGGGAAATGCTCCTAAAGGAGTTGGAGGAAGCTGCTAAAACCATTAAGGGGACAAGACCTACAGCGGTGAATCTTTTTTGGGCTATTGATCGCATCCTAAATAAGGTAAGGAGTTGTGACGGAAGCGTAGATGAGTTGAGAGAACTCGTGATCGATGAGGCGAATAGAATAGCTGATGAGGATGCTGAGGCTAATCGTAGGATAGGCAGGTATGGAGCGCGCTTAATCAATAGTGGAGACACCGTTTTAACACATTGTAATGCTGGAGCCTTGGCTACTGTTGAGTATGGTACAGCCTTGGGCGTAATAAGGGCGGCGGTGGAGGAGGGTAAGGCCCTCAGGGTTATAGCAACTGAGACTAGGCCTAAGCTTCAGGGTGCTAGATTAACGGCTTATGAGCTAATGAGGGATGGGATACCTGTCACATTAATAGCAGACACGATGGTTGGTTACGTGATGTATAAGGGGATGGTTGATAAGGTGATTGTTGGAGCAGACCGCATTGTTGAGGATGCTGTCATCAATAAAATAGGAACATATCAAATAGCGGTTTTAGCTAAGGAGCATGGAATCCCCTTTTATGTTGCAGCCCCAAAGTCAACTTTTGACTTAAAACGGCGAGCAGTGGACGTGATAATTGAAGAGAGGGATCCAGATGAGGTCATATACGTAGGCTCAGAGAGGATTGCTCCCGAGGGAGTTAGTGTTATAAATCCCGCTTTTGACGTAACGCCCATGAAGTATGTAACAGCCATAATATGTGAAGATGGCATCCTATATAAGGAGGACATTTTAAATTTTAGAGGCTAAATGGGCGGTTCATGTTAAATGAGTAAAGAAAAAATCGTGGGCGTCATAGAAGGTGAGGGGGTAAAAATTAGAGACAAAGGAAGCATAGAGGAGCTTAAAGCAAAGGGATATGGCGTAGGCAAAGGTGAGGAGCTTCTGCTAAAGTTTTATGAAGCATTATACCTGAAGGATAAGGGTATCCTGGACGTGGTGAACTCTGATGGAGAAGCTTTGAGTTTTAATGATATTCTGCAAATAGCGGAAGGAGTTGATGAAAACATCTGGGCGAAGTACTTGGTGTATAGGGATTTAAGGAGTCGCGGATATGTCGTCCGCGGAGGCTTCGGTTTAGGTATAGACTTCAGGGTTTATGATAGGGGGGATTATGGCAAAGACGCTGCCAAGTATCTTATTATGACGTTGCAGGAGGGTAAACCCATAAAGCTGGAGAGATTAACTCAGATAATAAAGCAGTGTCGAAGCTTAAAGAAGGATTTAATTCTAGCTGTTATGAGCCGCCGCGGGGAAATAGTTTACTACTCAGTATCGCAACTAACATTTTAAATGGCGGGGTAGAATTTGACAACCTTCAGTGTACTTCGCGGGATGAGGGACTTTCTTCCGAAGGAAGCCAAGGTTATGAGGTTTATTGAGGGTAAAGCTAGGGAGGTTGCTAGGCTCTATAGCTATATGGAGGTAATAACCCCGGTTGTAGAGTCTTATGAGTTGCTGGCAGCTAAAACTGGTGAAGAAGTACGCTCTAGAATGTATGTCTTTGAGGATTTAGGCGGCAGGAAGGTTGCCTTAAGGCCGGAGTTTACAGCCTCTGTAGCTAGGCTTGTATCTACATCCCTAAGGACTGCATCAAAGCCTTTGAGACTTTTTTGTGTAGGAAGCCTATATAGGTATGATGAGCCGCAGAGAGGACGCTTTAGAGAGTTTTGGCAATCAAATTTTGAGCTCATGGGCTCACAGAGGCCTGAGGCTGATGCTGAAATACTACTATTAACGAATAGCCTCATGAAGCTTGTTGGCTTAAGGAATTACAGATTCAAGATAAATCATGTTGGAATTATTAGAAGCATATTAACTCAAGAGGGCGTAGATGAGGAAACTCAAAATAGGGCTTTACAGCTTATGGATAAGAGGATGTATGAAAATGCTATAAGGCTCTTGGAGGATGTTGGAGCTTCTAAAGGATGTGTTCAAACAATTGAGAGTTTAATAGCCATTAGTGGAGGCGAACCTGTTAAAGCGCTGGAGGAGATAAGGGCGATTATATCTGGATATAATGGCGCTATGGCTGCTGTTGACAACTTGGCAGAAATATTAAAGCTAGTTATGGAAGTGCAGAAGTTGGATATAGCAATAGAAGCAGGATTCGCCCGGGGGCTTGAATACTACACTGGGATGATTTTTGAGGTTTATGTTCCAGAACTTGACATAGCTATTGCTGGAGGAGGCAGATACGACAAGTTGGTGGAGCTATTTGGTGGAGAGCCAACCCCTGCGGTAGGTGTGGCCCACGGCATAGATAGGATAATGTTGGCTATGCAGGAACAGCAAGTTCCCATAGATTTATGTGAGGATGAAAAGGTTGTAGTTATCCCCGTAAGTGAAGCCTTAAGAATTGAAGCCCTTAGGATTTCCGAAATGCTTAGGGCAAACAATATCTCTGTTGAAGTTGAGGTTATGGGTAGAAAAGTTTCTAGAGCCCTCGAGGATGCTGATAGAAGAGGATGCACCTACGCCATAATCGTTGGAGAACAAGAGTTAAGGGAGGGGAAGGTTGTTTTAAGGGATATGCATAAAAGAAGTCAGCAAGCTGTTAAAATTGGCGATTTAGTACAGGTCATAAGAGGCGCGGGAAGCCCTTAAAGCTGCTTCTCTCTCCGAAGGAAGTCTCCAATATCCATAATGTTCTTAATAACTACGCCAATTCTGGCTCTTTTAGGATCTTGCTTCACCATTCCATAGCCTAAACATTCACCATGCTTATTGAATAGCATCACTAAATCGCCCTTATTTATGGAGCCCTCAATGTGGAGTATGCCCTCAGCAAATATGTCTCTGCCACATATAAAGAGCCAAGCTGCTTTATCCGTTAAGTAAATTTTCTTCCTCACTTTATCTGCAAGCATGAATAGCAGCGGGAAGCTTGGAATAAAGCGGTTCTGCTTTATGGATCCAAGGTAAATTCCCGCATGTAGGTATTCAAGGCCCACCTTATCTATTGTGCTCCTTAAATAATTATTTAATAGGAATATTTTACCACCCTTTTCTTCGATGAGGGCTTCATCAAAGTTTATGGCGGCGTTAAGCTTCTCCATGAACTCTTTTAGTGGATTAGCCATGCTTATCTCCTCGACTTTTTGAGTTTACATATGAAAAAGCCTTGAGTTTTATCGCTGGGCCATATTCGCCTACAGTTTCTTATTGAATCGTCTAGTTTTTTGTTGAAAATTTCTGTTGGAGACTCGTCTCCTGGACAGTTAATAGCAACAGTTTCTAGTTTTAGGTTTTTAATAGCCCAATCTATGTTTAGCTCATTCTCCTCAGGCTCAAGGGAGCAAGTGGCATAGATCATCTCTCCATCACCATCTAGAACTTTTACGGCTTCTGTTAGAATTTCCCTTTGAAGCTTTGCGTTTCGCCTAATATCGTTAAGGGTTCTCCTGTAGAACCACTTAGGATCTGTTGAGAAATTCCCTGAGCATGGGACATCAAGCAGAATTCTGTCAAATTTAATTCCTAGTTTAGAGGCCTTTCTAGCATCCAGCCTATAAACTATTGTATTTTTCACCCTGCAACGTTCAAGCTGATTTATTAAGGCTTTAAGTCTCCGCGGATTGATGTCCAGGGCTATAATGACGCCTGAATTATCCATGAGGTCTGCAAGCTGAATGGTTTTTCCTCCAGGCGCTGCGCATGCATCTAAAACCTTTTTATCTCTTAGATCCGAGAATAGGGTTACTGGAATTTGAGCTGCTGCTTCTTGAATGGAGTAATATCCAAGGAGGTACTCAAATGTTGCGCCTATGGAGAATTTTGAGGCCTTAACCCAATAGCCATGGCTTGAGAAGGGTATTCGCTCAAGTTTAAATCCTAGATTCTCCAGCCTCTCGATGACATTAACGCCTTTTGCATTCATCATATTGAGTCTAATGGCCTGCATTGGAGTAACTTCTCTAAACTCCCATCCAAGCTCTCGATAGCGGTTAATGAAAAATTCTCGCCCAGACATTAAGGGGATAAATGTGGAAAGATAATAAAAAGGCTTGGCTTTGTAGGATTATGTGATGAAGCCTAAAGCGTTTATTGCAGGCCCAATACAGAGCATGGAGGAAAAGCAGTCGTATAGGGATAGGATCAGCAAGATCCTTATTCAATGTGGTTATGAGCCTGTGGATCCATGGCGCCGTGAAAAAATCGTATATACCCTAAAAGATTGGTCAGTTATAAAGCAGAACATGGACTTCGTAAAGCGGGATCTTGAGGATATTGAAAAATGCGATGTGCTTATAGCCTATCTTCCTAAACTTTCAGCTGGAGCATGTATGGAGCTTTTCTATGCTAAGTTAAGGGGTAAGAGGACTATATGCATATGTAGGCTTAGGAATCCCAGCCCATGGATAATAGCCCACTCAGACATCCTGATTAAGAGGATAAGCGACCTCAAAGGGGTTTTGGAGAAATTAAAGCTAGAGTTTAACGGCGGCTCTAAGTCTAGCAGAGCGTGATCTAGGGTTTTCAGCTATCTCCTTTTCTGATGGACGAATAGGCTTTTTAGTTAGGATCTTAATTACTCCCTGCTTGAATTTATCCCTGAGAAAATGTTTGACGGTTCGATCCTCTAGTGAGTGAAAGGCGATAACTGCTATTCTTCCCCCACTTTCAAGGACTTCAATGGCTTGTGCGAGGCCTCGCTCAAGATTTTCAAGCTCATGGTTAACAGCTATTCTCAGAGCTTGAAAAGTTTTTGTTGCAGGATGAATACGCCGGCGATGGTACCACTTTGGCGTAGCCCGTTCAATAGCCATAACTAGTTCAATGGTGGTTTTAATAGGCCTTGACTTAACGATTTCCTTAGCAATTCTTCTAGCAAACCTCTCTTCTCCATAAACTCTTAAAATGTGTTCAATGTCCTTTAAACTCCAGTTATTAACTATGATTTCCGCTGTTAGAGGGTTTGAAGTATCATAACGCATGTCAAGAGGCTCATTTCTAAGGAAAGAGAAGCCCCGACCACTTGCTTCTAGATGCCAGCTTGAAAGCCCTAAATCAAAGAGGACCCCGGATATAGGCTTAAAATTATGCTTTTCAACTATTTCCCTAAGATTTGCAAAGTTGCCGTGGACGAGAATAAGCCGACCCTCATACTCGGTGCCCTTAATCCTCGCTTTGAGAGCCTCTAAGCAGTTTGGATCAGCATCTATGCCTAAAACTTTCCCATTTGGACGGGTACGCTCCAAAATTGCTAGGCTGTGGCCGCCCTCCCCGATGGTGCAGTCGATGAAGTTTTCGTTAGGCTTTGGGTCAAGAAGTCGAATAACTTCATCTTTCAAAACGGGTATATGCAAGTCTAACACCTAAATTCTGATTGATTAATGCTAATTGTATGTAGCTTGCCTCTTTTTATGGCTATTATTGCATTCTCTAGGACGCACCTCAGCTTAATGGAGGCGATATTTAATTATAGTGATCCGCTTAAGAGGCCATATAGCATTCCAAAGGTTACACTTCCAGCCCAGGCTATGAGCATGTATGTAGCTACAACCTTCCATTTAGCTATTTTTGAAACAGCTAGAGCATTAGCGAAGTCGTATGGTTGCCCCATAAGCCAGCTTAATAGCGCCCCCTTGGAGAGGATTACTCCCTCTCTAACCCATATACCCCTTCCTAGGACTATTTCTACGAGGGTGGGTGTGTAGAGGGGGCCACCTATCACTGAAGCTAGAATTACACCATCTACCCCGGTCAAGTACTCTCTTATTATTTCTTCTGGGAGGAATACCTCTAAATAGCCTACTATAATTAAGCCTAGTATGAAGTATGGTAGGATTTGCTTTGCCAAGTAGGCTCCAAACTTTAAAGCAGTCCAAAGTCTTTCATCTAACGGTGGCTTAACGATTTCTACCTTTGCTGCTGATGAAGGCATAGCGCCTATTTGATGTTCTTTTTCAACAGCTTTACCCCATGGAGTTTTAGATATAATTAAACCGGCTAATAGAGCTGTTGTTGCTGATGCAACTACTCGAACGCCTGCAAGCTCCCATGAAATAAGTTCTCCTGTAAGCAAAATTGCAAGGATGTTGGATGCTGGAGCCATAAGGAGGAAGGTTATAGCTGGGCCTATTCCTGCACCTGCGTACAATATGCCTCCAAAAAGTGGAACCATTGTACATGAGCAAACTGTTAAGAAGGGTGCCATTAAAAGGGCAAGCCCGTAGCCTATGGCTTTGCTGCTCGCCATGTACTTAGTAATAGTTTCTTTTGGGATAAACTCGTAGATTAGGCCAGCCATGGTGAATGCAAAGAGTAGGCAGATTACTCCATGGCTAAAGTAGTCGTAGAGGTAAATTATTGGGATTTGCCATAATGGGTAGCCGCGTAGCTCGATTGGAGTTGACGTAGGTGCAAGGGAGTATGCTTGTACTCGGCTGTATATTAGAAGCCCTATTACGATGGATATGAAGGCTAGGATTACACCAGCTCTAATAGCCCTTTTAGTTTTTTCATTCATTATTTTCGCCCTATTTAGCTGCTTCGAGGAGGAGTTTTTCAACTTCTTCTGGGCTTGGAACTCGCCCCATGATTTTAACCGTGTTGTTTATGGCTATAGCTGGCGAAACCAAGACACCATACTTCTGAACGGTTTCCTTCGACATTACGTTAACCTTTTCAATTACCACTTTTACGCCTACCGTTTTCAGCTTTTCAGCAGCTTTCTCCACGGCTTTCTTAGCTGCTTGACAACGCATGCATGGCGGATCAGTTCCGATGACCTCAACCTTTACTTCTGTCATATATTCTTCACCAGACGGTATATTTTGCATTATAGCAATATTTAAATATTGCTATAATCTATTTATTGAATTGGCGTTTAACATGAAGCGCTGGAGTAGACTTAGAGCTAAGCTCTTTAGAGCTCTTGCTGACCCATTAAGGCTTGAAATATTAGAGTATTTAAGAAATGGTGAAAAATGCGTCTGCGAAATTGTTCCACAGTTAGGAGTAGCTCAGCCGCTAGTTTCAAGACACCTGGCCATATTAAAAAGTTATGGGCTTGTAAAGGATAGGCGGGAGGGTAATAAGAGGTTTTACTCCATCACCAACCCAGCTGTGTTTAAGGTTATTGATGCAGTCAGCGCTGATTTACTGGATACTCTTATAAAACAAGCTGTTGAACAAATAGCTTAGGGGGAATAGAGTTGGTTGTTAAAGTTGAGGTTTTCACGGCTGAACCGCCGTGTGCAGGTTGCCTTAAGCTGTTGGAGTATGCGGATCTGATTAAGGCGAAATACGGCGATAGAGTGGAAGTGATAAAGCATATCGGGCCATGCGAGGAATTCAGCAAATACGGCTTAACAGTGGTTCCAGCCATAGTCTTCAACGAGGGCAAAATAAAGATTATGGGCGTTTGCCCAAGCCTCCAGACCATTGAGGCAGCGCTTAAGGAGATGGGGGTTTAGAAGATGCCGGTTAAAGTTGAAGTTTTCACTTCTGAGCCGCCATGCTCAGGCGGGAGACTGCTCCTCAAACTCATAGAGAAAATAAGAGGGGAATATGAGGGCAAAATTGAGATTGAAATTTATCGTGGAGTAAATCCGAAGCTAAGCGAGTATGGCATAACGGCAAGCCCCGCCATAGTCATCGACAAGGACATACGCATAATAGGCGTTTGCCCAAGCGAAGAAACCCTTAAAGAAGCTTTGAGGGAGGCTGGAGTTCAATAAAGGTGGAGTTAGCGCCATTAATAAACCACTTCTACGCTGAGGCGAGGGAAATTAGGTTTAATTAGAGCAGGCATAGCTCTTTAAACATACTTTTTAAATATTTTTCATTTCGTAAGTAGCCATGGGATTTGATGAATGTTTAAACAGAAGGTTAATGAAAGATTAGTGCGGCTGGTGGTTTCTGGACTTTGCCCCCATGAAGACCCAACTAAATATGCAGAGGAATTGAAGGAATTAGCTAATGCTGTCGCAAATGCCGAAGAGGCTGAAAGATTATGTAGAATTTTTAGAGCATTAGCAGATAGTAATAGAATTAGGATCCTAAAGCTTTTAGAAGTTAGAGAAATGTGTGTCTGTGAAATTATGATAGCCCTTGAGCTTACACAGCCAACAGCTTCCCATCACCTTAAAATCCTAGAAGATGCCGGCTTAATAAAGGGGAGAAAAGAAGGCAAATGGGTCTTCTACAAGATTACAAGACCAGAAATACTAAAGATCATGCAAAACATAAACAAATAAACACACTTCCAGAGTTTTACAACCTCCCGTCTATCGCCCTCGCCACCTCATCATACTAGAAGATTTTAAAAGCAATAACACCCCTCCTCAGGATAACCACCCAAAAACATCTCACCATCAAATTCTCTTTGTGAGATTCCTCCTTTCATTCGCGTGAAGCATGCCTCGAGCCATCGCCTCTTTCAATTCTCTTTGTGAGATTCAATCGTCAATGAAACGGGCTATGGCAGGTTGAAGCATTTAGTCTTTCAATTCTCTTTGTGAGATTCCCCTGATGGCAACGTGCTGCTGGATGCTGGATTCAGGTATCTTTCAATTCTCTTTGTGAGATTCTTGGGCTGTTGGGAAGGGCTACGATTTGGCTTCCATTGCTTTCAATTCTCTTTGTGAGATTCATTGGTCTGACATTATGCCCCCATCTAAGCAATATGCTCAACTTTCAATTCTCTTTGTGAGATTCGTAAAAGAAGCTGTT
>Ga0209394_1000275_pt1 | contig 45597 bp, 42 predicted proteins | sample JNZ201metaG_FD_184122 | JGI IMG/M metagenome (GOLD analysis project Ga0209394, IMG submission 184122) | Hot spring microbial communities from Jinze hot spring, China to study Microbial Dark Matter (Phase II) - JNZ 20120812A (SPAdes) (version 3) ...
CAGCTGTTTCAGCTGCTACATATAAGTTAAAGATATATGGAGTGCCGTGGGCTGCTGAAGCAATAGCTCTAGTATTAAATAAGGATCTCGTGCCTAATCCACCGAGGACTCTCAGCGAAATGCTTGCCATAATGAAAAGCTTTCACAACCCCTCTGAGGACAAGTATGGCTTAGCTTACCAAATAGATGCATACCACGTATATCCATGGGTGTCCTTATTCAATGGCTACTACTTCGATGACTACACTCTCAGCATTGGTGTAAATACTACTGAAACTAAGAGCGGCATAGAGTTCTTCGTGAGAAACATATTGCCTTACCTCGACTATAGAGACCTAGGGCACGAGAATCAATTAACTATATTCACTGATGGTAGAGCGCCAATGATAATAACGGGCCCGTGGAATATCCCTAGGATAAAGAGTGCATTGGGAGAAGAGAAAATAGCTGTAATCCCAATACCTAAGCTAAACGATACACATGCGCCGAAGCCATTTTCAGGTATAAAGCTGTTTTGGATGACTCAGCTCTCACTGCTGGGCGAACAACCTGAGAGGAAATACGCTAACTTACTCTTCATTACTTGGTTTACGCTGAGCGATGATGTATTAACGACTTTAGTGAGTCAAGCAGGCTTCATACCAGTTAAAACTGCGTTGCTAACTAAGATAGCTAACTATCCAATAGTCTATGGGTTTGCTCAAGCAGTATTCAACAGCGTGCCTATGCCGAAGGATAAGAGGATGAGCGCTGTTTGGCAAGTGGGAGACTACTTAAGCGCTATCATAACTGAGTATACTAATGCTAGAGTGCAGGGGAAGAGCGTTGATGAAGCAGTAAGCATTGCTGTAGAAAGCATTGGCCCTAAGTTAGATGAAGCCTACTCAATCATAGTTGATACAATTAAGAGAACTTACGGAGGCTGAAGCAAGTAGAGGTTGATTTAGCTAAATTAATACCTCTTTTTAAATATATTTAATGGTGAGTGCTTTGAGTGAGCGTAAGGCTCTTTACCCAAGGAGCGTAGCATTACTGCTCATAGTTCCAAGCCTTGCGCTATACTTATTCTTCTCCATATGGCCGATAGCTTATTCAACGGGCATAGCTTTTACAGACGCTAATGAGTTAAACATAGCTCCAGATCCATTTAAAGTAGCTGACTTAGAGAATGCTAAGAAATGCGCACTAATCGTAAGCAGTAGCGAGGACTTACGTAATTCAGCTCTGAACTCCCTAAGGCAAACGTATGTCTATTTAGATTTAGTTGAGAAATCCCTCATTAAGTTAAGGGATTCCTTAAGTATTTTTAAGCAATTAAATCCCCAAGAGCTGATCGAATATAAGAACGACATAAGCTCTTCACTAGCTTACTTAAGGACTGCGCCGAGAGGCATTGTTGAAGCATTCAACTGTACATCAATTGGTTATCCAACTAAGGAGTACATAATTGATCCAGCTTTAGAAGGCAACATTTCCCAAGCAGTTGGATTCATTGGGGAACGCATATCAGGCAAATTAGAGGAAATAGCGTTTAGAATAATTATTGGAGAAACAGTCAGTGAAGCCGAAGTTAATGCTTTAAAACTCGACGTAGATCATGCTTTAACCATGGTTAAAGGAATTGAAGAATCCATAGAGTACGCTGCACTAGACTTCGATGAATTCATAAGTAGAACTACGGAAAAGTTTGATGCTGAGCTCAGCAGGCTTCAAATGAAGTTCATTGGGTTAAGTAACTTCAATGAACTACTGCGCGATCCAAGATTTATAAATTCTATAACTAAGACTATTCTTTTCACCATTACAAGCGTTCCACTAAAAGTCCTCCTTGGAGTTCTTTTAGCCATTCTCTACTCCTCACCAATGATCTATGGGCGAAGGATTTGGAGAACAATGCTATTAATACCTTGGGCTATACCAATACTGCTCGCAGGCTCCTCATGGAAAATAATGTTTCTTCCTGGAAGAGGGCCTTTATCCATAATGACTGGGCTTGACTATAATAACTATGAGTGGCATGCATTCTTAATATACAACTTGTTTGAAGCATGGCTTGCATACCCATTCGTTATGACTGTAACTATGGGCGCTCTAGCTGGAGTCTCTAAGGACTTAATTGAAGCCTCCTACATTGATGGAGCAGGCGCTTGGTTTAGGTTAAGGAAGGTTTTGTTTCCCCAAATAGCTGGGCCAGTCATCTTTGCATCAATACTTACTACTGGAGCCTCACTACAGGCATTCATGGTTCCACTGCTCATAAATGGAGGCGGCCCTACTCAAACAATTTCCATACCCTGGGTGGGCAGTAGAGTGGGCAATGTAAATGAAATGATGGTGCTCTTCGGGTACAATAGAGCTTATAGAGATAAGAATTATGGTTATGCAGCTGCAGCATACATTATAGTGATCTTAATATTGATGGCTTACATAGTGCTGTGGCTTAAGTTCACTAAAAGCAGGAGGTGAAGAGTGTTTGAAATCATACCTAGCTGTATTCAAGGAAAGCGCTTCATTCCTTGCATCAAGGTATGGAGTGAGCATAGTTGCAACAGTTCTTGGAGTACTAATAGTATTCGCACTCCTTTACCCAGTGCTATTTGTTGTAATTACTTCAATACTTAGAGGAAACGTCATAGCTAGGGGAATTGAGGACATTTACAAATATGGGCTATCCATAGAGCACTATGTTACTGCTATAACTGACCAGGCTTTTTACAGCTCCCTTCAAGTAAGCATATTGGTCTCTGCTTTAACGATAATTACGTCACTATTAGTAATTACTCCAGCAGCATATGGATTCTCTAGGTTTAAATTCTGGGGGAAAGATACAATGTTGTTTGCATACCTAGTTATGAGTCAAGTTGGCGGAGGCTTTGGAGTAGCAGCAATAGTAGCTCTCTTCGTGTTCCTAGCTAGGTTACACAGCATGGGGATACCAACTCTTGGAAATCCATTTATACTGCCACTAATATATACTGCTAACCAAGTCCCATTCCAAACCTGGCTGTTAAAAAGCTACTTCGATGCACTGCCGAAAGAACTTGATGAAGCTTCATTCATTGATGGAGCTAGCTGGAGTCAAATAGTTTTTAAAATAGTGCTGCCAGCATCGAAGTCAGCAATGATAATCATAGCTATGTTTGCATTCATGGCTGCATGGGGGGAGTTCCTCATAGCAAGCTTCCTTAAGGTAAATACCTTAGCTAAGTACATTTATGAGACTGCCGTAGGCCCCGGTCAACAGATAAATTGGAGTTACTTCGCTGCTCAAGCAATATTATTTGCACTACCCATAGTAGTCCTCTACGCTGTTGCGCAAAGATACATTGGTGAAGCAATGAGGTATGGAGCAGTCAAGGGCTAACTACTGTAAGCTCTAGCCACTTCAATGGCCTTATCATATACTTTAATCATTGCAGAAGCTGTTTTCTCCCAAGTGAATTCACTAGCCCTCCTTAAGCAACTTGCTCTAACTTCAAGCGGGGCACTGGGGTTCTTTAAAACCAGGTTCCTTAAGAAATCATCGCTTATTCCCTCAACTACCCTCCACCACTGCTGAGTACGTGGTTTATAGTGAGAGCTCTCCATGAATAAAGCCATGTCGCTTAAAGCAAATGCTAGTTCTGAAGCAGAGTTTGGAGCTATAAGTACTCCTGTGCCGTTTACACCAGACTCCCTTATGTCCACTACTACTTCAGCTAATCCTCCAGCTCTACTTGCAACTACTGGCGTTCCAGAAGCCATTGCTTCTAATGCAACTATTCCAAAAGGCTCAAACCTGCTTGGAGCTATGAAGACATCGCTAGCTAAGTATGCTAACTTATATAAGGCACTTGTATAGCCTGGTATTACCCTGAGATTGTCTGAGAAGATTATTGATGCTTCAACGAGTGGTTTAAGCCCCCTCCACCCACTGCTAGGTATTGGAATTAGAAGAAGCTTTATCTCCGGCACACGATACACTACATCCTCTAGGCTGCGTATAACTAAGTCGTAGCCCTTTTGCTCAACAAGCCTCCCAGTCATCAATGCTAGAGGCCCAGCAGCCTTAAATGAATGCACTCTCCCCCCTGGTTTAAAGGGATATATGGAGTAACTAGCTAAGATCTTTGAAACCTCAGGATCAGGTATAATGAGTTCATCCCCGCTCAGTAGTTCAAGTGCTTTAAGCTCTAGGAATTCCCTGAAGACCTTCTTATCAATATTTAGATCTCCAGTAATTTGATGCTTTAATTCAGGGTATGACTTAGAGACTTCATTAACTAGCTCTGCATAGCTCCAATCCGTAGCGTTATATACATACCCTACTTTATAAGATAAATCTACTCCAATAGCTCCCTCTACATGGAATGCAAAGCTCTTGCTAACAGATACTACATAGTCAGCTATTAATGCAGCAAACCTCTCAATATACCCACGGCTTAAGTTCACTAAATCCTCCAACCTTGCCTCAAGCCTATTGCCCATATAATTGATCCTTAAAATTCTCTCACGCGGTATAAGCAATTCCTCCAGCTTCTCAAGTGAAATAGATTCCTTAGACAATAGATGTATGTGGTAAACGAATGCTGGATAGAGATCTAGGGAGTTGAACAGGATCTTTAAGGCTATAAGGGGTGGGACGCTGTGCCAGTCATTGCAGTGAACAATGCTTGGAACAATGCCTTCCTTAATGGCGTATTTAGCGTACTCCACTACTCCAAAAGTATATAGATACACCTTATCCCAGATGTTTTGAGTATATATTGTTGGCTCATCAAGGGCTCCACCTGAGATCACTACATGCGGTGGATCTATTTCTCCACAGCTATGAACTCTTACTTCAACTCCCCTCACCTTAATTGACGAAATTGCCTTAGCTAAACCCATTGATTCAAGTTCGCTCACCCTACCGTGGCCTGGAGTTATTACAATAGCTTTAAAGCCCATTTTATTCAGCTCTCTAGCAATGCTTGGGGGAACTTCCCCTAATCCACCGTACTTCCTTACATACTTTGATTCAAAAGACAGAATCCATGTAAGCTTATTGAAGTTACGCACTTCATTAAACGCCTTTAGTTCAGCAACTGGAAGTGCATTGCTAGTGAAGATCACTCTTTAACACCTCATCAATGCCTTACCGTAAGCTTAATTAATTGGCTAAACTCATCGCCTGGCTTTAAGTAGAGGTTGTATACAGGCATTACTCCAAGCCCCTCAAAGTTCTCTACAATACCTTTCTCAGTTCTAGCAGGCATAGTTAATGGAGCTATCCAAGTGCTCGTCCTAGAGCTCACTTCAATAGTTAACGCTCTTGCCGCAGGACTCACTAAAGTCACTGCACTGGCTTCACCACTATACCATTCATTAATGCCTTTCTCAACTCCATCTACGCTATACTTAACTGGAGCATCTACATCAAGTGGGAGTTTTGGCGCTACAATGAGCTCTAAGCCCAATAAGCCTTCAATAACTCCGCTGCCTATGTTCTTCAAGTTATACATAGCTGTTAAAGCCGATCCATTGACGACGTACTTCTTCTCAATGAGTACTTCAATGGGGCGACCTCCCGGTGGATAGAAGCAACCAATTCTCCTCAAGATTACTCCATCACTAGTTGCTGAAGTAACTTTATACTCTCCTAAGGCTAGATCGCTTAAGTCTATGAATGGAGTGTTTTGAATCCAGTCAGCTGGAGTAGCGTGTAAAGCCCATATGTGTTCTCTAAACGAAGTTCTTCTATACCAATCAGGCCTATAGCCTGTTCCATCAAGGTATGGCTCATGGCGTCTAGTCATAGTGTTTAAGTAATTGTGTTCAAAGCCCTTCTCCTTGTAGTCTAATTCAAACACTGTGCCTCCATCGCTTGGCTTTATGTAAACATTTAGCTCCCTGTTTTCAACTATTACCTCCATGAATCCATCGTAGTCAAAGTCTGTCCTTTCAATGCGTATGCTCTCCTCACTATAGTAATTCATAGATTCTTCAGCTATTGCTTCAGACTTAATGTAGTTCTCGTAAACAGCCTGCCTTAAGTGAGTTAAGTATATTCCTCCAAAGAGCCCGTGCCAGTAGGAGTCATTGCATTGAGCCATGTAGTAGTAGCGCCATGCCTCCCGCCCAACGCCTGCCTTTACAAGCTTTTCCCTCACCCTAAGCATCTTCTTATGCATGTTGTTGCTTTCAGGGTACTTGACTAGGAAGTTCCTGAAGAAGCCGTTGCTCCACTCAAGCATTTTATCATAGCTCCCTGGAGCTAAGTAGATCAGACCTCTAACGCCGTAGTTCTCCAAGTACTCGCGCGGCTGTATACAGATTACTTCATGTCTCTTCTCCCTAAGCTTATTGAAGAATTCATTAAGCCACCACTTAGCCCACATAGGATCTCTCCACTCCCCAAACTTCTCTGCATCACTTCCCCACAGCAAGTACTTGTCGCCTAATTCATCCCCTCTAGAGGCCATGTATGAGATCACTTCATCTGGGTGCCTCCATGGAAGGACGTACCTTAGCTCAGTATCTATGAATAGTACTTTAAGCCTTCTACCAGAGTTCTCCGTAATCCATGCATACATAGATTCCTCTCTCCTACGGCCGCTTCTATAGAGCGTTGAATCATCTATCAATACGTACTCAATGCCGTTATCAGCTAGTGCTTCAACAATGCTGGGCTCCCAAACTCTCTCCGGAAGCCAGAAGCCCTTAGGCTTAAAGCCAAGCAGCTCTTCAAACAACTCCATGTATTCCCTAACTTGTGCATACATGTCTTCACGCGGTATGATGGGTAGAATTGCTTCTCCAAGACTCCCCCCAAGTAATTCCACTGAGCCGTGTTGAGCTAGCTTCGCTACTTGGCTAAGCCAATCAGGGTATCTTTCAGCTAATGTAAGCAGTAGAGGTCCACTAATGTGGATAGATACCTTGACATCCCTATACCTATTCAAAGTCTCTAAAAGAAGCTTATAGCTGTTCTCAAAAACTCTTTCAAAAACCCTCCTTACCTGCCCCACTGGCTGGTGGAAGTGTATTACGAACATAAAGTTTACTTTAGCCATAAGTAAGCACCGTGCTTAATAAAGCTATCTACTTTAAAAAATAAAGCTTAAGGCTTTCTCAGCTAAATTTAGGTGGTTTAATGAGTTGTGGAAGAATATTGGAGGACTTATTCGGCTTTAATCCAAGGAGCATCATAGTCTATGGAGCAGGTGGTGGAGGAGACGCAGTATCTGCAGCTGTACTAGCTAAGTGGATTAAAGAAGCTTGTGGAGTAAAGACTTACATAGGTGGAGTTCCCTGGGAGAGGTATACAATAGATCCTGAGCCAGGCCCTGTGCCATTTAATTGCTTCATAAATTCCAGGAGCATTGGAGATCATTCGATAAGCATTGGGCCCTCCACTAAAGTCCTTAGAGCTGGAAGAGAGTTCACTCCACAGCTAGCTAGAGTATCGAGTGTAATTGGCTGCGAACTCTATGCAGCAGATCTTTGGAGTGGAGTAATAGGCTACTTTAAGGGATTAAGTGAAATAGCTGAAGCACTTGGAGTAGAGGCATTTATAGCCATTGACGTTGGTGGAGACATAATTGCTGAAGGATGCGAGAGAAACTTATGGAGCCCACTTGCAGACTCAATGAGTCTTGCAGCATTCTCTAAGTTCAATAATTCAATCCTAGTTGTAGCAAGCCCAGGAGCTGATGGAGAACTAAGCCAAGAAGAAGTATTGGAGAGAATAGAGGTTGTAGCAAGAAACAATGGATTGCTTTGGATTAAAGGAATAAGTAGGAGTGAAGCAGAGCTATACGAAGAACTCCTTAAACAAGTTATAACTGAGGCAAGCAGAGTTCCACTAATGGCTTATAGAGGGCTATTTGGGGAAATACTAATAAGGGAGGGCTCAAGGAGAGTTAAAGTAAGCATAATGCAAACTCTCTCATTCTTCATGGATATAAATGTAGTCTACAGCTTATCGAGAACTGCAAAGGCTGTAGAAGGCTCTAGGACTCTTACTGAAGCAAACGAAGCACTGCATAAAATTGGGTTACGTACAGAATACGACTTAGAGAAGCTCTTAAAACACCAAGATCTCTAGAGCTGTGAAGAAGGTTCAACACTCTCAATGCATAGCTCTTTGAGAATAAAGGCTCGAGCTCCGTCACGGACTCTATGACGCTGCCGTCACGCTGAATGCGTACTATATACGTAGATTCTCAAGTTATTCAGTGGTGTATTCACATGAGTAACTTCAAGTGGAATCTCAGTAGAGTAGCTGTACCAGCTACAATCGTTGCACTGATTGCATTATTGATGAGTGCTACTTCAATTAATGCATGCTTCGACCCTAGTGACGCTCACTCCATAGAAGTACTGTTAAATAAGCCAGGGATCTTCCTCAATTCAACGCTACTTGAAGGCGCTCCAGGCGTCTTTAAAGTCAATGAATGCTACGTGTATAGAAGCGTTAGCAGCATAGTCGTAATAATTTACTTAGAGAAGGTCTTTAATGGAGCGCCTCTAGTGCCGGGCATTAATGAAGGCGAACCCGTAGAACTTTATCCAGGGATAAGGCTTGAACTCATGGACGTTGGGCTTGGAGAAAACCAAGAGCAGATCAATGAATCTATGGTAAACTATTACACAGATCTCCTTAAATCAGCGCTACTCATTGAGCTAGATAGGCTTAGAAGCACCGGCATTTTAATGGGGCTATCAGACAATGACTTAGAGGGAATAGTGGAGAGCGCTTGCATGGGCTGCGCTGGATGGAATGAAAGGCTCGTATACTACACTAATGATGGAACATGGCGCCGATATAGTGAATTAATAACTAGTGGAGCTATGCGCGGCACTCTCATAAGATCATTGGGGTGCAGGTTTGAGCTCTCTGAGGAATTGAAGAAAGCATTAGCAGTACAGCAACCTCCTTGGCTCTGGACACAGGCTTCACCTACAAGTAGGCCTAGCTGGGAGCTCAATGGAGTTGCTGTAGCTATATCTATAGTTGTAGGAACTGCTATAGCCATAGCGTTCTACATGCTGTACGTGAGAACTAAGTAATTAGTCATAGGTAACTCAAGCTTTTTTCCCCTCTACCTTAATTTCATTCACTAGTGAGGCAGAGCTTATGAGTTTAGATGAAGAGGCTTTAGAGGCTTATCTAAAGTTGCTTAGGTACGCTAAGCCAATCACGATCAGGGGGTTTCAGAGGCTCATGGGGTATAAAAGCCCTGGTAAGGCTCAGAGAGTCCTCAGCAAGTTGGAAAGACTTGGCTTTGCAGCTAAAACAAGCACTGGAGAATACATTGCATCTAGAGAACTCCCCATAGAGCTATCTATGTATACAGTGCTGGAGAGATTTATCGTACCGAGGAGCTTTACATACGCCATATATTCTACTGTAGTTGTTGCAGCATATTCAGCTTTAGCTAAGCCATCCATGCATATTATTACACTACTGCTGGCATTAATTACACCGTATTGGATTGATGCTTTAAATGGTGTGAGAATCCTTAGGAAGATTTTGAAGAATAGGCAGTCTAAGTCTCAGCCAACTACTCCAAAGCCTTAAGTAAATGAGCTTCTTTTAGTGAATTCATTAGCTCCTGCGTCAGCTTAAGTCTTTCACCCATTGTTCAAGGTCAATCATTTTATATACTGTGGGTTTGCTAGTATAGTTGGTGGTGCAATGAGGTTAATACAAGTTGTTGGCAGGAATCTACCAGAGGCTTGGGAGCAAAGCCTCGTCAAGCTTAGTGAAGTCGGTGTAACTATAGATACTGAGTATAGTGAGAGAAGCATTGATGCTCCAGCCGTAATCATTGTTGAGGATCCATTTGCAGAGCCCAGAGTGCATTTAAAGGGAATTGTTGCAGGCTCTCTAAGAGGGCTCCTGGATTACGTTGATGAAGTTATTAAGGGCGTTCACGACTACTTAGTAGAGAAAGTTGGCTATACATATCATGAGAGACTGTTCTCGTACAGCCTTCCAAACGGCACTACAATTGATCAAGTAAGTAAAGTCATTGAAAAATTAAAGAACTCTCCATATACTAGGAGAGCGCAAGCAATAACTTGGCAGCCATGGAAGGATTTAGAGACAGAGCATCCACCATGCCTGCAGAGAGCGTGGTTTAGAGTTGTAGAAGGTAAACTAATTATGCATGTAAATATGAGGTCTCTTGACTACAAAGAACCTGTATTGCTCTTCCGCGATGGCATAGTAGATTTCATTCCAATTGGTGAAGTATGTGAAGAGGAATTATGGAAGGAAGCTCTTACTGCCACTATTGATGATGGCTTAAGCATTCGCTGGAAATCCATAGCTAATTGTATTAAGCATAAACTTAGTGAAAGAGAGAAGATCTATGAGGTAAGGCTAAAGTCTGGAAGATGGATTAGACTAAGCAAGGATCACGCCTTGTTCATACTTAAAGATGGAGGGCTAGCCCCTATTTTAACGGAACAACTTAAGGTAGGAGACCTTGTAGCTATACCGAAAGATGTACTTCACTTAAGGGAGCAGCCTAAATTACTTGATGCGCAATTAATGCTGTTTAAGAAAAACAGTCTTTCAGACAATAGTAGATCATATTTACGGGCAATTAATGTTGGAAGAGCAGAAGCCGTAGAGGTGAAGCCTATACTAAATAGCATGTTCGAAGAGGAGGGTTTAAAGAATGTGCATAGCGCTGTTTGGAACTCGAAATCAATTACAGGCTTGCCTACAGAGTGTGAAGATGAAAGCGTTGCTCACGCACATCTATACGATAAGTCAATGCACGTTGGATGTAGGGCAGAAGTTGAGTTGATACCATTAATTACTGATGTAGCATTCGACGCAGTTGTTGAAATACGTGAAACAGAACCGACTACAAGTTACGTTTACGACCTATCTGTCCCACCTTATGAAAACTTCATTGGTGGGCATGGAGGTATAATGGTTCACAACAGCAATGATGCATTTAAGGCAGCATACATGAATATGTATGCATTTACGGAACTTCAAAAGCTTATAGCTCAAAAGATCGGTGTAGACGTTGGCTACTATATGCATATAGCTGACTCATACCACGTTTATGAAAGAGACTTTAAGTGGTTTAATGTATTTGTTCAACAAATAAAGAGCGGTGAATCAAAAAAGAGATGGAGGACTACCCAGCAATACCTACAAATGGTGCACTCCTAAATCGAGTTATTTCTACACTAAAGTTTTCTTTTCCTCCATCCAGCATAAGCCAATAGAGGCTCAACGCCCTTAATTACTTCCCTCTGCCACGAAGGGGGTGGGGCTTCAGTTGTAACTGGGGGGTTTACAGGCAGTCGAATGAGAGTAATACCTGGCATACTCAGTTCATTTAAATAACGTAGGGCTCTTGCTAAAGTTTTTCCCTAATTATATCGATCAATGTATTAGTTACATACATTATGTCTAAGCCAGATATTATTCCAACGAACTTTCCATTTTCTTTAACTAATACGTGACTTATGTTTTGTTCTATCATCATATTTATTACTATGTCTAAGTCTTCGTTAGCGTCAACGAACTTCAGGGGCTTAGACATGACTTCCCTGACGGGCGTTTCCGCTGGATTCATTTTTTCAATGATTACAGCTCTAATGATGTCGCTTTTAGTAATAATTCCAATAGGTTCTTCAGAGCTTGATACAACTACTAGTGAATCCACTCCTTCAAATAACATCCTTCTAGCAGCTACTTCTAGGAATTCACTGTCTTTTATAACTCTTAGCTCAGGCACCATTACATCTCTAGCCTTGAGCATTAGCCTCTACCTTACAGCTAATTCTGGAGAAACTCTTCCATAGTTTATGCTTACAAACAGTATTTGACTCCCCCTAATGAGTGCTTTCCCATACTTTGTAGTTTTATTCCCACTGCTATCTATTTCATCGCAATCACTTAGCACAACGTTCATAGTTGGATCAACTAATTCTAAAACTCCCACATACTCGTTTCCATCCTTTAATTTAACTAAAACCACTTGGCTTTGAGCACTCTTCAAATACTTTAGTGGAGTCGGTATCTTTGTTGAGGGTCTTCCAGCAGTAGACACATTTACCCCTCTTTCATTAAATCGAGCTATCTAATGAGCTATAGCTTACACCACACTTATAAGGTTTCCTACTCTTCTCACTTATGCTAATGCTCTATATTAAAGGAGCTTGTGCTGAAAAGAGCCGTCATTTATTGTAGGAGGCTAGTTGCGTAATGCTATTATTATGCAATCATGGGATTCACACCCGATGAATTCAATCCTCAATCCAGTGCTTTGAGCTATTCCTGCAACTTCAGCTAGAGCTTCCTTAAACCTATGTTTAATGAATGATAAGACAACTGGAGCACCAGTCTTTGTTACTCTAAGAGACTCCATTAAAGCCCTCAACCTATCGCTACTCACTATGTTGTCCCATACTGTTATTAGCGTAGTTATTGAAGCAACACCATCCCTAATGGGGTTTGCTTGAGCCAGCGCTCTAATAGCTAGCACTCTATAGTCAACGGCTTTTTCAAAAACTCTCGAAATCATTTCACTGCTTGGCTCTATGCAAATGTACTTTTCTAATAGAGCCCCTCTACTCAGTAAATACTCTAAGAGGAGCCCTGTGCCGCATCCAACGTCAACCACTGTTCCACTTATAGTTATTCCAGAAGACTCCACGTACTTGTATTTCCCATACTGCTCCTCTCTATAGAGCTCATCGTAGCTAGAGGAAGTAGCTTCATAAAGTTCAATAGAGTCAGCTTCACTTCCTTGAAAACTCGAGTATACTTCTTGATCCTCCTTCAACTTCTTCAGCCTTCAGCCTCCAAAGCTTCCTCAAGTCCACCTTCTTAAACTCCAGCCCTAATTCCTTTAATAACTCTAGAGCTCCCCGAGATCTCTCTGGAGCTACAAGAATCCCTCGAGGCTTTACTCCACTTGACTTCTTATACTCCTCTACATATTTAAATAACTGTAGGACTGCTTCTCTATCAGCTCTCACTCTCTTTACTTCAATCAATACTGGATTGCCGTTTTTATCATAGCCGAATAAGTCTACTGAAAGACCTCCAACAACTTTTTCCTTCTCCACAATCCTTAATCCATCCTCCAACACTTCAGGATGTTCAAGGATTATATCCCTAACTTCACTTTCATCTAAGTACTTAGTGAAGCCCGCTGAATCAATTAACTTACATGAAAGCACTTTTATGGGAGGCGAAAGCTTTGCTACAAGCACTTCCCTAGGGTCATTTCTAACTGCAGTAATCTCAATGACACCTCTCCCAGACTTGACTTCAATGCTGCTAGTGGCTGGCTGCCAATTAACTGGTTGATAACCCGTTGGCCTATGTATTAGCAAGGCTCCATCTTGTTTAATTAAAATTACTCTTTCCCCAAGGCTAAGGCTAGAGCTTCCTCGACCATAGTACTCCACAGTGCATGGAGCAATGATTACAGTAACACGCTTCAAATCTATGGACTCCTTGAGGAACTTGAGTGCTTCATTAATGTCCACGAACTCGCGGTACATAGAGCTCAACAAATTATATGTTTCAAGGCTGCCTTATTAAACTAATGCATGAAGCCCTTACTTTACATTAATGAGCTATGCAGCACTGAAGAGATCTCTAGCAGAAGATCTTGGTGAAGCTGCAGCCTTAATGGATGTGAATGAAGCTAAGTTAAGGCGTTTTCAATAAATCGTAGAGAACTATAAAGACTATAAGCCAAGTAGTGTAGTATGTTAAAACACCTCTTATAATTGTTTGAAAAAGCCCTTTAGCGCCAATCCTTAACGCTATTGGTATTGATGAAATGTAGGCTGCTGCACTCATAAGCCACGATATAGTGCTTGAATTCATTGAGAGCTTGACGCTATCTAGGCTGAGCTCTAATGAAGGGTTTAGTAGGTAGACTAAGTATGATAAGGCTCCAACTACTAAAGCTAGTGTAAAGCGCATGAGCACTACTTTATCCTCAATGCTTAACTTGCTGAACAGCTTTCTATACATTTAAAGGCACCAATTCCAGTATTTAGTGGCTGAGTTAAAAGTTTGAATTTAGTGAATGGAGATGCTTGTAAAGAAGGCTTCAATGAATGTTGTAGATGTTTTAGCTTGGATCAATACATCGGGTAAAGATGCTCTAGGCTCAAGAGTAATCAATGTATATTCAACTAATGACTCATGGATCTTTAAATTGCTTACTTCAACTGGGAGAAAAATGCTTAAAGTAGAGCCGGGTAGAAGAGTGAACTTCTCTATTACTGAAAGCGCTGTACACGGAGTCAGCGGCATTACTCCAGTGCTTAGAAGACACATACGCGGAGGATTGATTAAAGCAGTCGGCATGCTGGACTTTGATAGAGTAATCTATGTGGATATCGCTAGAGGAGACAGAAGCTACAGGCTATACATAGAACTCCTACCTAGAGGAGTCTTAGCACTAACTACTAACGAAGTAATAATTGCTTCAAGCAAATCCATGGAGCTAAAGGATAGAGTAATAAAGCCTGGCGTAAAGTACTCGCCGCCTCCAGAGCAGTTGAACCCCCTTGAAGCACCTCTCAGCAAGTTAAGGGAGTCTATGAGTAGGGGGAGGGACTTGATTAGAGGCTTAGTATATGGGCTTAAACTGCCTGGAGAAGTAGCTGAAGAAGTGCTCTATAGAGTGGGGCTCATCGATTATAAGACCATGGATTTAGGGGGCGTCAGCGAGAAGATTATTGAGTCAATAATTGAAGGACTTAGAGAGCTCGTCAACGAATCCATGAGGGGTGAAGGATATTTAGTGAAAAGCAATGAGGAGTTCATAAGCTTCACACCCTATCCTCCAAAGCTATTCGAGGAACTCTACAAGCTATCCATAGTTAGAGTCAGTGACTTCAATACAGCCCTCGACTCATACTTTACAGCTCTTGAGAAGGAGATAGCAGTTGAGGAGGAGAGGAGAGCTATTGAAGGAGAAGTCGCCAAGATATTGAAGAGCATTAGTGAACAGGAGAAGCTCATTGAGGAGTACTTAAGTAAAGCATCTATGTACAAGGCTTACTTCGAGCACTTAGCTTTAAACATAAATGAAGTCAGGGAAGTAATTAACTGCATTGAAGAGGAGAGGGCTAAAGGAGGCTGGAACTCTATATTGAAGTGCAGTGGAGTCACTAGTTACAACAAAGATGCAGGGTTAGTTAACATAAAGACTTCTGGAGGAGTAGAAGTACCAGTAGACGTTCGCTTAAACGCTGATGGAAATGTCAACAATTACTATAGACTTCATGGAGAGTACTTAGGGAGGGCTGAGAGAGCTAAGAGAGCTGTTGAAGAACTTAGAGCAAAGCTCCTGGCTCTCCAAAGATCTCTTGAGGCTAGAGCTAAAACTGCGGCAAGAATCATTAAGCCTAAGTATTGGTATGAAAGGTTCCACTGGATGATAACTAGCGAAGGCCTTTTAGTAATAGCTGGGAGAAACGCTGATCAAAACGAAGCTATTGTAAGAAAGCACTTGGAGCCATGGGATGTATTTATGCATGCAGACATTCATGGAGCACCTGCAACAGTGATAAAAGTACGTAGAGGAGAAGGCTTTGAGAGAAGCATTCGTGAAGCAGCTGTTATAGCTGCATGCTACTCTAAGGCTTGGAGTATAGGTTTTAGTGAAATAGATGTGTACTGGGTTCTTGGAGAACAAGTATCTAAAACACCTCCATCAGGGGAGTACCTTGGGAAAGGATCATTCATGATCTACGGCAGGAGGAACTATGTGAAGCACGTAGCACTTAACATAGCTTTAGGAGTAGAGGAAGTCTACGACTCACTGTATGGAATTTATCGACGAGTAATAGTTGGGCCAGAAGAAGTTGTTAAGGAAAGAAGCCTAGTATACGTAGTTATAGCTCCAGGCGACGTTGACTCCAACGCTATGGCTGAACATCTAATGAAGTCCTTCAGTGAAATGCTTAGAGAAGACGTTGGAGTAAACTTAAGTGAAGTAGCTGAAAGGCTGCCGGGTTCATCAAGGATCTTGAAGATCAGTAGAGGAGCATCCTCATGATGCATTAAGACGTCTTTTCACTCCACATACTTGCTCATTAGTGAAGATTCTGGGGCTTAAAAGGCTCTAAAGTTACTGTAGCGCTTCACTTATTAATTGGATAACTTATGTTCAAATAAAGTTTTTAAAGAGATTATCAACTTTTTAACTAAAGCTAATCCCCTTCATATAGGTGAATGCTTTGGTCGAGAGGAAGATAGTTGTAGAGGAAGTTAGAATTCAGCCCGTTGAAGATATGAGAGTAGAATTAGTTGAGAGAAAGGGCTTAGGCCACCCTGACTACATAGCTGATGCATCTGCTGAAGCAACGAGTAGAGCGCTCTGTGAATACTACTTAAGGAACTATGGCTTAATACTTCACCACAACTTAGATAAAGTGCTAGTTGTTGGAGGACAAGCTAACCCAGTTTTTGGAGGAGGCGAAGTATTAGAGCCCATATACATAATTGTATCCGGTAGAGCTACGACAAGCGTTCGAACGGATAAAGGCATTGAACCAGTGCCTGTTGGCACACTAATCATTAAAGCTGTAAGGAACTGGATTAGAAGTTGCTTTAGATACCTAGATCCAGAGGCAGACGTAGTAGTTGACTACAAGATAGGCATGGGCTCAAAAGATCTTCGTGAGCTATTCTCCATAAAGGCTAAGGCGCCTGCTGCAAACGATACAAGCATAGGAGTAGGATATGCTCCATTGAGTAAGCTTGAGCAACTAGTCCTCAGCACAGAGAGAATGCTTAACTCAAGGGAGTTTAAGGCTAAGCTACCAGCTGTAGGTGAAGATGTAAAAGTAATGGGGCTAAGGCTTGATAAAAGAATTGAGCTCACAGTAGCTGCAGCAATAGTGTCAAGACATGTACTAGACATAGGTGAATACATTAGTGTTAAGGAGGAAGTAATTGAATCAATATTGGATAATGCATCAAAAGTAGCTCCAGAGTATTCAGTAAAAGCCTATGTAAATACAGCTGACATAGTTGAGCGTGGAAGTGTTTACATAACTGTAACAGGTACTTCAGCAGAACACGGAGATGATGGAATGACCGGCCGAGGCAATAGGGCCAATGGGCTTATAACTCCCATGAGGCCTATGAGCATGGAGGCTACTGCAGGCAAAAACCCAGTTAACCACGTTGGAAAGATATACAATGTGGTTGCAACACTTATAGCTAACAGAATATACAATGAAGTTAAGAACGTTAGGGAAGTCTACGTCAAGTTATTAAGCCAAATAGGTAAGCCAATAGATGAACCATTCATGGCTAACGTAAAAGTGCTCCCTGAAGGAGATAGATTATCCTCCAACACTATCTCAGAAATAGAGAGCATAGTTGACTGGGAGCTGAGCAACATAGTTAAGATAACTGACAAGATTTTGAGAAATGAAGTCATACTCTTTTAGAGAACTCCTACTGCAACTACAGCTATATTTTTGTCCTTATAATTCTCCTAGACTCAATGTCCTCGCTTAAGCCCATGGATTTAGCTCTCTCCACTCTATACTCCTCCAAGATCTTGAGGATGGCGTTCCTTCTCTCACGTTCCTCAGACTCAATTATTTTCTTCCACTCGCTATTGATAACGTCTTCAACTAATGGCTCTACTATCACTAGTGAGCCAACGCAATAATGCTCATAGCTTCTTAAGTCTATTACTGGAATACGTGTATTTAAATAACGCTCAGGCGTGAGGGTAGCTATAGCTATTTTACTTGACTTCATTAACTCTAATACGTCGTCATTTATGGGAGAATCAGTGTATACTGCCCTAATTACACTACTTGGCTTAAAGTCAATGGATTTAATGGATTCTATTGTAACGCTACTTAGCTTTGGAATAACCTTAAAGCCCTCTATTAAGGCTCGTTCAAGCAGTTTTTGAAGTTGTGCATAATCTTTCTCAAGGGAGTTTAAGGCTTCCTCTAATTGAGAGATCTTTTTCCTCAACGACTTATTCTCCTCTCTGAGTAAGTTTATCTGCCTTTCATATTCATCAATTGGATTAATTATCTGCTTTAAATTCCTCAACTCCATCTCTAATCTCTCAATCTCACTTGTAAGAACCCTTGTCTCTGCTTGAAGAGATACTTTCTCTGCTTCAAGAGCTCTCAGCCTCAACTGCAGCTTTTTCAATGCCTTATTATCTCCAGTCCTATAGCTATGGACTTCATTTCTGCTGCTGACTTCAGATTCAACTAAGTCCTTTTGTGAGACAACTCTTTCAAGCTCCTCCTCTATAGCTTCTGCAATAGTTTTCCCATGAATTACGGCTTCCTTAACTCTATCCACATCTAGTTGAACGTTGAACTTACTTACGTAAGCCTCCACTTGCTCAAACTTATCTGCATAGCTTAAGAATGCCTTGTAAGCTGATGCTAGTGCATCCCTTTCATGGCTATCCGAGATCTTTATCCATGGATAGATCTTCCTAAGGCTCTCCAACAATAAGTCCTTTTCATCGTTGCTTAAGTCTCTAGAGGGGCTGTATAGAACTGCTTTAAATACAGATGCAAGCTTTTTAACTGATTCAGGGGGTGAAGCAACATCTGTAGCTACTACTACAGGCCTACCATACTGAGTCAATAGTAGCAGTATTTCAGCCCTATCTAAGTCCTTAGAGCTCTTAACTAATAGTGGAACTCCATTGAGATCGAGCACAGCTAAGCCAGTCCAAGTACCTGGATCTAGGCCTATTATTAAAGGCTTTGTACTCACTTGGGATTTTTCGGGAGCATTGAGAGGCTCAAAAACTATTCTAGAGCTATATACGGGCCTTACATCCACCTTAATGTTATGCGTCTTAAGCGGCTTTACTAAGCTCAGCACTTTACTCCTCGGGGCATAGACTATGAAAGTACTTCTACTTAATCCACCACTAGATCTAGTTATCAATAAGTCGTAATCTATGTTGTTTGAATCCAAGATAGACTTTATCTCCTTAGTTACCCTAAGTATTCCAGCCCTTATGTTCCTCACATACCTATCGTGACTCATGCCTCCCTTTGAAGACCCCCTTCCCCTAGATATAATTATTTTAGACTTATCTTCAACTAGCCTAACTCTATATCCAAGGCCCCTCTGAGCTGCTAAAGCCACTATGTATGCAGTCTGTAGAGGCTGAGGTTTGTTGTATACTTCTATGCCTAAGCTCTTTGCCAATAGCTTTACGTTTAATTTCTCACTTCCAACTCCAGCAACTTGCACTATCTCTATGTCTGGAGGCAGTAGTGAGAGGAGGTTGAATAGCTTTGACTTACTTGGAGCTAACTCATACACGTTGTCTACTGCTATTACTTTAGGAAGAGTATCCCACAAGATCCTGATCAATCTGCCTATGCTTACGTCCTCGTATTCATTAATTACTTCTTCTCCCCGCAGAATTACTATACTGTAGTGAGGTGGAGTAGAGGACTCTGGACTTCCATACCTAACGTCTACTCCTACAATGACTCTACTAGAGCTTTCCTCCACCTGTGACATAACTAAAAGCCCTATCTACACTTAAACGCACTCCGTAGATTTTATTGAAGAACCTCACTATATACTCTACGTCTCGCTTCAATAGACTTGGGGCACTTGGATGATCTTTTTCAACGTACTGCGGCCAATCAATTACGTAAGCTCTCTCATTTTCAACGCTAACTATGACGTTGTACTCACTTAAATCCCCATGCACTATCCCTACATCTACGTATGCCTTCCTAGTTGTTTCAAGTACATCCATTAGTGCTCTCCCTGGATCATTTAACTTAGGCCTCCTGTATAGCTCGACTCCATTTATACAACTTATGACTACTGCATGCCTATTCCACGCGTAGGGCCGTGGAACCAGGCCTCCAGCTTTAAACAATTCCAGCAATGCTTTATACTCTCTTTCAGCAGCTATTTTCGATTGAGCATACCAGTTTAACTGAGGATTTTCAACAAAAGACCTAGTTCTTTTAGTAGATCTAAAGCTCCTGCAGCCTATCCTAAGGAGCTTCACTATGACTAATAAACCCCCTGGAGCTCTAGCTCTATAGAGCTCGCTCTCCTTTCCAACGCCTAGCTTGTCTCCAATAGCTTCTAGAACCCCCTCCTTAACTAGAGTTCTTAAGGCAAGCATATCTAAACCTAAGTACGTTAGCCTAAAGCCTCTATAGCTCTCACTCCACCTCTTAATTAACTTTAGGTCGCGCAACTTCTCTAGTGAACGCTCCACTCTAGTTGCTGGCGCATTCACTAGTCTTTCAACATAATCCAAGGGGACGTACTCGTAGTTAGCCATGCCCCTCTCTACAGCACTAAGTATTGAGAAGTCCAGTGGTGTAAGCTGCCTATACACTGTGCCTAATTTAACCAGCTGCAACACCCTTACTATCAAGTTATTAAAGCAGGGCCTTAATAATAGCTTTAGGTGGTGAGAGGAGTTAATGGATAAAGGAACTACTGGAGGAAGCATAAGAGAACACGATTCTACATTAATAGTTCGCGGCGCTGACTACATAGAGAAAGTAGCTGACACCCTTAGATCTAGCGCTAGAATTAGAATACTAATTGAGCTACAGAAAGGCGAAATGGACTTAAGTAAGTTAGCGAAGTTAGTTAATCAAAGCAAGGCTAGCGTAAGCATGCATGTAAAGATGCTCTCTAACCTAGGATTAGTAAAGACTACTTATAAGCCGGGGCATCGTGGAGTAAAGAAAGTTTGTTGGACTAACATTAAGGAAATAAGGATACTGCTCAGCGACTTCCATTGATTTCCCACTCCTCCTCTACGAATAGGATTTAGCTCCAGTGAGTTTACATAGTTATTTAACACAGCCTTCATTGTATTGCTAGAAGCCTCGCGGAGTTCCTTAGCTTACCCCTTATGGAGTGTTGATGAGCTTCTCCTACAAGGCATGGAGATTCTACAGGAATAAGAATAAGACAGCCCTAAAGAACGGGGATTCCAGCTGTAAAGTAATACCTACCTACATACCCCAATAGTACTTCGCAAGCTTTTTCAAGTAATAAACACTAAGTAACTACTACACTGTTTTCTTTAAAATGCTTAGACATAAAAGCTACTCTACGGTGAGCGTCAATTGAATATCTCTAGCTTAATGCTGGCAATAGTTTACTTAGCTCTATCAATAATCCCAGTTCTATACAATCACTATGCTTCAAGAAATATTGCTGTAGGCAGCAGTGAAAGCACTAGAGATTTAAGTATGCATAGAGAGAACACGGCTCTAAATAATGCTTTGCCAAGGGGCTTAATTGTATTCATAAATAACTTAAGCGATGAACAGTTGAAGAGCGTTGCAGCAGCCATAGAAGGTATCTTGAGGAGGCGGAGTTATGGCGATGAAGAGAGTCTTGAAGCCGAAGTACGTCATAGGTTTAGTTAGCTTTATATCGGGCATAGAGCTCACCAATATAGTTGTCTTAACTATGTTCGGCGCACTATATGGCTACGTGGGGCTCGCGTTATCAATAGCAATGCTCGCTCCATTCATCTACCTACAGCAAGCTATAGCAGTGTTTGGAAAGACGTTTGGCAAACCCCCCTCTAGTGCACTAGCCGACTTAGGTAAGTGGCTGCACTGGCTGTACCTAGATCTAGTGGTAGCTTCAAGCCTAATCATACTCTTCGTAAACATAGTGTCCTTCTCAGCTATAGCTTCATCAGTTATTGGAGGCAGCTGGCTGTACTACGCGCTTCTATTAGCTGGATGCACTATGGCTGCTAGCAGTACTGATAAAGGCGGAATCTTAAGTAAAGCTACATACTTATCCCTAATCACTATATCCCTATACTTAGTGGTTCTTGCAATAAATGCATCAAAGTTGGGCACTGCGTGGAGTGAGCCCTCTGTAGACATAGACTTCAAAATGCTTCTAGTTCTCCTAGGGGCTTCAGCATCCCCCTACTCTCTATTGATTCAAGAAAGTGAGGCTAGTGAAAAAGGAGCTTACTTAGGCAGTATGTTAGGCGCCTTAATTTCCCTCGCAGTAGTTAGTGCATCAATGCTGACTCTGCATCCATCTAAAGCATTCTACGTATCAGACGTTGTAAAGCCATTCAACTCCCTTAGTTGTATAGCTAAGTACGCATACCTATTAAGCATAGCTAGCACAGTCTTGCTTTCAAGCATGTCAATAATCCTCGCCTGCTCATCCATAGCCTTAAGGACTGTTGGTCCAAGGGGGTTTAATGCATGTAAGTCCATTATAAATGGACTAGTGGTATTAATGATAGTGCTTACAGCACTCATCAATAGAGTTGAAGCAGGAGCTCCATGGCTTCTCACTCAAGCAGTAGTGGTGGGAACCACAATTGTTGGAGCCCTCACTTCACCCATGCTCATGCTCTTAGCGGCATGCTTCATGAATGCTTGGGTAAAAAGAGGCCTAAAGCTCTATGCATTCAACTCATTTATTCTATTAACAATGTCTCTAGCGTCAACATGTCTTACAGCACTAGCCCTAACTCCATCCCTATTCTAAAAGACGAGGCTTTCAATAGCAGTCATTTAACTAAGTTGTTGTTATGACGCTTACTTGAGGAACTTCTCCTCAAAGTGCTTTAAGTACTGCACACTCTGGCTTACATCAATGAAGAGCTTCTTCGCTTTCTCAACATCTTCTACGCCTATTACACTACGCCCCTCTGACTCAGCTATTATTCTCGCTGGCTGAAGCAATTGAACTGCATACCTTAAGCTTGTAGAACTCCCTGTTTCTACAAGCATTTTAAGAGCTTCATCACTTAGCGATACCTCCTCTTCTTCAGCTCTAATCTTTATAATCTCCCTTATCTCATCCTCCGTGTAAGGCCTTGTAGGTATTATGAGCAGTCTATCCAGTAAATCTAGTGGAATGCCGTGCGGAGACTCTATGTCTGTTCCCCTAATCCTCGCCATGCCTCTATTAGTGGCTAGTATTATGATTGGAGCCATCTCACTTTCCATAGATCTTGATAGGAAGCTGAATGCCTCTATATCAAGCATGTGGGCATCATCTATGAATAGTACTCCAGGTATAAGTTCCCCCCTCTTTTCCTCAATCCACTTCTTTACTGTAGCATCAACTTGCTTCCTAACTTCACTCGATATCTCCCTCTCTGTACCAAAGCTAAAGAATAGAGTTATTGAAGCTCTCTGAGCTGTGTAGTACAAGTCTAAGTCGTGTAGAGTCAGTACATGCACTATCTCCTTCTCCTTTTTCACAGGACCTGGCGGCATCTCTACGTACTTTGCTGCTTCAACGTCATAGTACTTTGCTTTTTCAACCCCCTTCACTCTGCCAGCTCTATGCACTCTACCAGTGTCGTGGTCAATCCATATGTAATCCCCTCTCTTTACTCCAAGCTCTAGGAGCTGTGCAGTTACTTCCTCTCCAACACTTAGAGTTAGCTCGTCATCCCTTGTTTGAAGAGTTATTCTAGCTTCACGAGGCACCATGACTAATGGATTAAAGGGATGCTTTACTCTAAGAACCTTTAAATCCTTAACTACTCCTTCATATACAAGCCTCCTCTCCCTAAGCCTTACTCCAATAGCCCTCCTCAATGCATGCATGAGTATCTCTGTTTTAGAGACTTCACTACTATAGATTTCTGAGCCACTCATAGCTACAAAAGGAGTATCTTCACCTAGTTCTCTAGCAATAGCTATTGCTAGAGCAGTCTTGCCAGTTCCAGGAGGCCCTACTAGAAGTATTCCTCTACCAGCTATCTTCCCCTCCTTAGCTAATTTAACGAATATTCCTGCAGCTTCTCTAGCCTCAGACTGCCCTACAAAACCTTCAGCTACCTTCAGTGCTTTCCCCCGATCATCTAACCCAAGCCCTCTGATGTGGCTATGAGACCCTATTCTCCTAAACATAGCCCTACTAGTTGGTATTTCCCTTATTTCAGCCAAAGCCTCCACCCACCAGCCATTTTCCTAAGAGACACAATTCTACCAGCAGAGTTTTTAGCTTTTATACAAAAGCTTCATCAATGTATAGTGAAGTTAAACTATTAACTTATATTTTACGACGCATAATGTAGTATTAAGGCTAGGTGTTACATGTGTTATCTAAACATCCATTTGAAATACCTCCTGAAAGAAAGTTAACTAAGAACGAGGTGGCGGATGCACTTAGGTTATCAATAATTGCTGAACTTGATGCAGTAAACCTATACTTGCAGCTAGCTAGATCTATTGACGATGAGAAAGTGAGAAAAGTTTTTGAAGACATAGCTAAAGAAGAGAAAACTCACGTAGGAGAATTCCTCGCATTACTGAAAGAACTAGATCCTCAGCAAGTAAAGGAACTTGAAAGAGGGGAAATGGAAGTAAAAGAACTGGCTGGTGGAAGCCCTACAGCCTCCGCCTCCAATAGTACTACTGGAAATAGCTTTGAGGAGTTGGTCTCTAAAGAAGTAAAGAAAACACTGTTAAACGCTAGATTAGTCTCCAAGAAGCTGCCTCTACTTAAATTAGGTAGAGGTGTAGAAGCTGTGCCATTTGAAGGCATTATTGATGGAAGAGTGGAAAGAAGCGTACTTCAATTAAGTGAAGTCTATGCAAAGTTTAGAGTCTCTCAGAAAGCTATTGACTATGCTCAGAAAACAGGGCAAGTACTTGAAATGCCGGATGCCCATAAAGCAGCTCTTGAAGTAGCTTTAATAGAGGACAAGCACATTATGGAATCCCTTCTAGGCTGTAAGAACGCAGTAAGAATACCTCTCGGCAACTGGGATGAGCCAGGCGTATCTGTAGCAGACGTGGCTAAAGCAGTTAATGAGCTTTTGAAAACCGGCGTAAGACGTCCATTAGTGCTATTTGTTAGCCCCGCTAGATACGTTAAACTACTTTCAGTTAGTGAAAAAACTGGTGTAACTGATTTAGAGAGAGTTAAAACACTCGTAGATGAAGTAGTTTCTACACTCACTTTACCAGATGATAAAGCATTACTAGTCTCATCTATGCCGGAAGTACTGGATGTAGTTTACGGAGGAGATGCTGAAGTAGACCACATAGGTCCTGAGGATGGCTGCCAAGTCTTTAGAGTGTGGAGCGCAATTGGAGTTAGAATCAAAGATCCAAGGGGTATTGTAATATTAGAGGGTTCTTCCAGTGAACAGCGTTAATGAGGAGCTCCTTAAATTTGCGGAAATAGAAGAAAAGTATGCTGAAGAACTTAGAGAACTCGCTAAATCACTAAAGCACCCTGTGCTTAGAGTAATATTCGAAAGCATTTCAAAGGACTCAGAGAAACACGGCGCATTTTACAAGGCCATTGCAACTCTAGTCTCAGAAGTCCAGCCATTCATTAGTGAAGAAGACTTGGAGAGAATTACGGCAAGTATTGAAAAACACATAAGGCTTGAATCACTCATGTTAGAAAAAGCAAGAGAGATCTTGCTTAAAATAGAAGATCCTAGGGTAAAGCTCTTAGCAGCTTCTATAGCGGATGATGAAAGCAAACACCACAAACTATTGTTAAGCATTAAGGCGGGGATAGCGGAGGCAGAAACTTTTACTGAGAGCATGCTGTGGGATTTAGTGTGGAAAGAGAGTCCGTGGCACGGCGCTCCAGGAGGGTGACTTTTTTAAAATTTCATAAATTAAATCTTTTTAGCTAACAATGTCATAGCGTTTAGGATTACGCTTACGTCACTAAATAACATTGCTAGAGCAGCTGCCTCTGGCTTAATGATTATGCCGTGGCTTGCGTAGAGCAGTCCTGCTGCAACTGGAATCAGTATAGCATTGTAGATAAAAGCCCATGCGAGGTTTTCAACGGATTTTCTCCTAACAGCTCTGCTAAGCTTAAAGAAGAAAACTAAGTCCTCTAAATTACTTCTAGCTAACACTAGATCACCTGATTCCCTCGAGATCTCTGAACCGCTGCCGACGGCGACTCCAAGGAATGATGATGATATGGCTAACGCATCATTTACTCCATCTCCAACGAACATAACTCTCTCCCCCCTGCTCTGCATATCCTTTATTAGTTCAGCTTTTTCACTAGGCTTAAGCTCTGAAAAAGCAAGATCTAGATCAAGAATCTTTGAATAGTAGCTTACACTTACGTCAGTGTCACCACTTACAATACCTATTTTCAAGCCACGCATTTTAAGTTCTTTAATGACGTTTTCAGCCTCTGGCTTAAGCACATCACCTATTTCAAGTACTCCAGCAATTCTATCTCCTACAGCTATAAGAACAGCTGTAAAGCCATTACCCCCAATTTCTTCAACTAACTCTATGATTTCATCATTGTAGCTTATGTCTAATCTATTCATAAGTTCTAAGTTGCCAACAGCTACTCTAACGTTATTAATAAATCCTACAACCCCCATTCCAGGCATGTGGATAAAGTCAGATAAGTTTTCCGTTTTTATATTATTCTCTATGCAATAATTTACTATAGCTTTTGAGATAGGGTGCTCACTTCTAGACTCAACGCTGCAAGCATAACTGAGCACTTGCCCTTCATCAATTGATTTCTCCGTCAAGTGAAGTCTTATGATCGATGGTTTTCCAAGAGTCAATGTCCCAGTCTTATCGAATAACACTGTACTTACTTCAATTGCTCTTTCAAATACATCTCCTCGTCTTATCAATAAACCGCTTTTAGCAGCTCTTAAAACAGCTATTGAAACCGCCATTGGAATAGATATTCCAAGCGCGCATGGGCATGCAACGGCTAGCACTGCAGCTGAGAACATTAGTGCTAAAGCAAGTTCATGCTTCAAGAGCCACCAGTAAACAAGTGTAAAGACAGCGATAGCAATAACGGCCCAGGTGAGCAGTCCTACAACTCTATCTGCAATTCTCATTATTTTAGGCTTATAGAATTGGGCTTCTCTAACAGTCTCAATAATGTAGTAAAGGACTGTATCTCTAGTTGCTCTAGTTACCCGTACTTTTAGGTAGCCGCTAGTTAGAATACTGCCCGCTAATACGGGGTCCCTGTTATCGGCGTTTTTAAGCCTAGGCATTGGTTCACCTGTAAAACTTGATTCATCTACATACCCCCATCCTTCAATAACTACGCCATCCACCGGTATGATCTCTCCTGCCTTAACCTCCACTATTTCTCCAGGTAGAATACTGGAGATGTCTTTCTCCCATACCCCGTTGTCTCCAACGACTCTAGCCTTGCCGTAGAATGTTTTAGCTAGGTCTTCGAGCGATCCAAGGGCCCTCCTTCTTAATCTCTCCTCAAGATACTTCCCGAGCCCCACAAAGCCTATTACGCCGGCAGATGCCTCAAAGAATGAAGTACTGTGGAGGCCTTCACGCCACTCTATGAAGCCGAGAACGCTTGCAATACCTGTAATTAAGGTTGTTGAAGCAGATAGCGCTATGAGGGAATCCATTGTTGGAGAGAGCTTCGCCAAAGCTCTTAAGCCTTTTAAAATCACGTCAAACCCCATAACTACGGCTACTGTAGCTAAAGACGCTAGCAAGAGCTCACTCTCGTAATGCGGCAGTAATTCATAGTGCATACCTATAGTTGCATATAGTACTACGAATAAACCTATTGAGAAAGCCGCTAGCCTCCTCAAGAGCGGGAATCCCTCTCCACGCTCCTCACCTAAAGCTTCCTGTGGAAAACCAATAGCCCTTATGCCTAGGCTCTTAACTCTACTAACTACTTCATTACTACTGATGGAGAGGGGGTTGTACGTTATGCTTACAAGCTTAGTTATAGGCGATGCACGGCACTCAATAACTCCAGCAATACTAGAGATCTTGGATTCTACAACGCCTACCTCGCTTTCATCTAATTCATAGAGGGCGAGCAGCACTCGTTCTTTAAGCAAATCATATCCAGCATCTCTTACTGCTCTATAAATACTTCTTAAACTGCATTTCTCAAGATCATATTCTATAATAGCATCCCCTGAAGATAAATCTACTTCAATGCTGTGAAAACCCTCTAACCTCCTTAAATTCCTTTGAATGGAGTAAACACATGTAGGGCAGTCTAAACCAACAACTCTAATTCTCTCCTTTACAAGAACCACTGAGAACCCCCGTAAGACTACTGAGGCATACCTATTGAGCCGTGTTTAAGGTAATACTCCGGGTCTTTTTCAAAAGAGTTCTTACAGCGCTTACTGCAAAAATAGTATACTTCTCCTTTGTAAATAGTTTTGTAAACAGCTTTCACCGGATCTACTTGCATTCCACAAACAGGGTCTACTTTAAAACGCAAATCAATCACTCTGTTATTGATAACAGTTACACACATTAATAAATTCTCCTCCGCATTGAAGATAGCTAAGTAATGCTTCAACATCCTCTTGCTAAAGAAGCCTCCAGTTACAGAGAGAGGAGTTAGGCAAGCCTTTAATAAGGAAGGTGTTTCCTTAAATATACGTAAAGCTCTTAAACACTGTGTGAAGGCGGAGGCCTGCCTCCACGCATCTCTCTATAAGCTATGTAAGATCCAATTAATGCAACTGTTGTTGAAGCAATTACTTGAACTGCGTCCAGCTCACTGCGCTCTACTGAGTGTGCTATTGCTATAAGCCTTGACTCAGCGACTCCTACGCTATACATAGTGTTATTGAATGATTCTATGCGAGTGAAAGCGCTTGGAGCATTGAGTTTAATTACTTTGTTAAGCCCTTTATCCGTGTACAGTAGTGTAGCTGCAATATTAATGCTTCCTTCACTTGATTGCTGATAGCCCGTTAAAGCTACGTAGCCACCCACTATATGTAGATCCAGTGGAGTAAAGCCTTCAGGCACTTGAATGTAATCAACTGTGCTCACAGCTCCAAAGCTTCTTGCTTTAGCAACTCTATAGCCTCCACTACTCTTAACAAGGATCAAGAGGTCGTCCTCCAAAGCCTTAGCTGATACAACGTCTCCTACACCGATTGCCTCACTCCACAGAATTTCCCCAGATCCATCTAGGCACGTAGCTATCATTTCAACTCCCGAGCTCCTCCCTATAACGTAAATTAAGCCACTACTTGTAGTAACTACTTTAAGAGCCACGTCATCGCCTTCAGAGCCCCAAGTAATGCTCCAATAAGTATTGTCGTCATCTATGTTAATCCTTGAAGCATATAGCTCAAGGCCTTTTCCCACAATGTATCGCGCACCCACTATTACTATTGATCCATCTACGTATGGCGATACATCAAAGGCCCAAACAACTTCACTTAACTTTAAGCTCCTATTGCCTATTAAGGCTCCATAGGGGCTATAGCTAAACATAGTTACTTCATGCCTGCTGGAGTTTATGAGCGCTACAGAGATCTCAGTGCTTCTAGGAATAAGTTTAGTTAAGTGGGATTCATTTAAAGTACTCCAAGAGTTCCTCCAGGCAATATCTCCATTAAAAGAGATCTTGTATAAGCTGACTCTAGTTGAATCACTTAATGCAAGTACGTAGATTGAGTTGTGGTGTATAGTTAAATCCACTGGCACTTCACTAAGGTAGTATTTAACCCACTTCTCACTAACAACTATTGCTCCAGTTGATGCAACGTTAAGTAAGGCTAATGAAACACCTATTATTGCAAGAACTACACCTATTGCAGTGAAAACTCTATTAGCCAAGTTCTACACCAATGCCTTAGTTCAACTATAGTGTCCTAGCTAAATAAGCTTGTTCACTTAGGGGGAGCCTCATGTTTTAGCACTTAAGAAAAGCTTCTCTACTTCCTCTATCTTCAGTTCTGAAGCAGGCGATTCCCTAACTATTCTACCTCCAATCAATACGTATACTCTATCAGCTACTTCAAGAGCTCTCCTAACGTTTTGCTCAACTAAGAGTATTGTGACTCCAGCATTCCTCACATCCCTTATCTTACCCATTAGCGCTGAACCAGCCTTTGGGGAGAGCCCTGAAGTAGGCTCGTCAAGCAGTAGGACCCGAGGCTTAGACATAAGTGCTCTTGCTACAGCAAGCATCTGTCTTTCCCCACCGCTAAGAGTCTTAGCCTTCTGACTCCTCCTCCTCTCAAGCTCTGGGAATAGTTTGAATACCTCCTCAATATCCTTCCTTACACTTGGATCCCTTATCCTTACGTAAGCCCCCATGACTAAGTTCTCAGTAACCGTTAGCTCTGAAAATATGTTGCCTAACTGAGGAGCATAGCTTAACCCCAGCTTAACTAATTCATACGGCTTTAATCCAACAATGCTCCTCCCTTCATAAGTTATGCTTCCACTGTAGACGTCGGCTAATCCAAACAACGTATTTAGCAGAGTTGTTTTACCAGCTCCATTTGGTCCAAGTACAGCCACTACTTCTCCTTTCTCAACCTTTAGATCTACTCCGTGGAGGACCTCTATCCTCCCATAACCTGACCTTAAGTTAGAGACTTCAAGCACTTTAACCACCTATATATGCTTCAACGACTTTAGGATCATTGACTACTTCACTAGGCTTCCCCTCAGATAAAAGCTTGCCGTTGTGAAGCACGTATACGTAGTCAACGTAATCCATTAATACGTCAAGCCTGTGTTCAACTATAAGGAAGGTCAAGCCCTCCTCACGCAACCCCCTAATGTAGTTAAAGAGCTCTCTTGCAACTCCATAATCTACGCCTGCAGCAGGCTCATCAAGTAGATACAGCCTGGCGTTAGTCATGAGCCCCCTTATAGTCTCAAGGAGCTTTACGTGCGCTACTGAAAGCTCAGTAACTCTTGAGTAAATGTAGTCTCCTAATCCAAACTTCTTGAGAAGCCACACAGCCTTTCTTGCAAGCTCTCTCTCCTGCTTCTCCCACCTAGACTTAAATGGAGCATCAAGTACTCTTTCACCAATCTGAACTGGGGGAGTTACAAGAACGTTTTCCAGCACTGTAAGCGATGTAAATAGCCTTGGCACTTGAAACGTCCTTACAACACCCTTAAGGAATACTTCATTCGGGTTCAACCCATCGATTCTCTCCATGGATCCACTGTTATTGTCCTTAAGCAATACCTCCCCTCTAGTAGGCTCATAGAATCCTGTAACAACGTTGAAGAGAGTTGTTTTACCGGAGCCGTTTGGACCTATGAGCCCTACGATGCTCTTCTCAGGCACTGATAGAGTGACTCCATCGAGTGCTCTTACTCCACCAAAGTACTTAGCTAAATCTCTAGCTTCAAGAATGTTAGGCACTCCCACTACCCCCCTCTACCAAAAGCTTTCTTGCTTCATCTACTGCAGGAGTCTTTAGAGGTCTTTCAGCTAGAAGCCCCTTAGGCATAAATAGAAGGACCATGACTATTAGGAGGCCTACGAACATCCACCTAATGTAGTCTGGAGATATTGCTGTAACTCCAATCGTTGGAGTAATGAAGGCTAAAAGCCTGTCCACTAGTGTAAACAATGCTACTCCAATTATTGAGCCAGTGAAGTTACCCATGCCGCCAAGTATTACCATAGCCCACACATTGAATGTAACTGCTGGAACAAACATGTCTGGGTTAACTGAAGTAAAGTAATAAGCCATTAATGCTCCAGCCATCCCTGAGAACCCTGACCCTATGAATAAAGTAAGGGCCTTTATCTTCGGCACGTGTTTGCCGAGGCACAGTGCTGCTATTTCATCATCTCTAACAGCTCTAAGCATTCTACCCATAGGTGAGTTAGTAAGCCTACTCATAGTTATGTATGTAAGTGCAACTAAGCCTAGTACTAAGAGTAGGAATAGGAATCCGCTTAACTTAGGGTCTCCAACCCATCCAAAGGGCCTCGGTATAGCGGCCAACCCCTTGCTCCCGCCAACTGGCTCATAGTGCCTTAGGAATATCCTCATTAATTCCCCAAAGCTTAGTAAAGTGAATCCAACGAATGCAGGCCCTACTCTCAGTATAGGGTAAGTCAGCAGGAAGCCTGCTGAACCAGCAGCTATAAAGGCTGTTATTAGCGACAATGCAAGCAGCCCAATGCTTAAAGGAGGGCTCTTACCTCCCAGCTCTATTAACTTAACTATTCCATCAATGCTGTACGGAGGGCATTCAAATGGATCAATGTTATTTAAGTACAGCGTTAAGTACGTAGTTAAAGTAGCTCCTACATATGCTCCAATGCCGTAGAAGACTACTTTCCCAAAGTTCGTTAAGCCAGCAAATCCTGCCTCAAGGTTTAAAGTTATTGCTAAAATAGAGTAGAGCCCAAAGATCGTTAGCCACTGCACTAGAAATCCAAGTAAATCGAATTCAGGCACTCCTCCCCGCCCTCCTAAACAATCTATATGGGAGTCCTCCTCCAGCGCCAAGCGGTGGAGACACTATTAATGTAGTTATTAGTGTAATAAACGTTAGAAATGGCTTATAACTTGTCTCAACTCCAAAGAATTGATTCAGTAGAGTTATCCCATAGTTCTCTATTGATGCTACAAGCACTGCTCCAATACAAGTCCTAGTCAAAGAACTTAAGCCACCTATAAATCCAACTGTGAATATCTGGAGTATCATTGAATCACCTGCTTCAGGAGTTATTGAGCCAGCATACGAAGTCCAGAGGACTCCACCCACTCCAGCTATTCCTCCAGCTATAAGCCAAGTTAAGTTAACTACTATGCGTTTAGGTATCCCCGATATCTCTGAGAGAATTGGGTTATCTGATACAGCTCTCATAGCTCTCCCCAAGTTAGTCTTCTCAAGGAGTGCGTAGAGTCCAGCAATTACTGCTGCAGCACTCAGCGATGTAGCTATAAATGAGCTGCTCAGCTTCACTGAGCCAAGGACTACTGAAGGAATCCACTCATAGACTATCTTTGGGTATGAGACGAAGTTAACTCTACTGAAGTACGTTGCTAAATCAATTATTGTGTAGAGCAAGTACTTATAGAAGATCCATAGCCCCATAGATGATATCATTAATGCAACAGGCTTAGCGCCTCTCTTACCCAAAGGCTCAAATACAGCAATGTTGTTTAATACAGCTATTCCTCCAGCAACAGTGAACGCTAAAGCCATGGCTAACAATATATTCCTATTGCCGTAGAGGCCGTTGAGCAGTATTGCTACATAAGCTCCGTAAGTTATGAAGTTTGAATGCACAAAGTTTATGACTTTAGTAGTCCTATAGCTTAAAGTCAACGGCACTGCAAAGATCATGTAGAGAAGCGAGTATTGAACAACCATAACTGTGAGGGAGCTCAGTACATCCCACGACACTTGAGGCATTTCAGGGCACCTTAAGCAAGCTCCATTAGGTGCTTGTGGAAGCATATGGTTGTATTAAAAAATGTAAATTGGTTTGAAATCTATTTAAGCTATTCGTAAGCCACCTCTATGAATACTATGGAGCCCCTTTCATATACTCCAACGTCTTTAAACTCATACTTCCCTTCAGCTGTCTTAACTATGGCCCATACTCCATAGTCTTGCATAGCCTTGTCTCCAGCCTCATCAAATGCTGTCCAGCCGCTGGGTCCATAGTAAGTCTTAGCTACTTCTACTAGTGCTTTAGCTATGGCTTCTCCATCATATGATCCAGCTCTAATTATAGCCCATCCAGCTAACTTAACTGCATCATATAAGTTTTCACAGAATACTGAGAGCTCTAAGCCAAACCTTTCCTTAAACCTACTGTTAAGCTCTATGTAGAGCGGGTTTGCTATGAATAAAGGCCTTGTTCCATAAAGCCTTACTTTAGCAGCAAACTCCCCTATGGATTGAGTAAGTAATTCGCTTGCTCCATGAGGTCCCTCAGATATAAACCACCTGACTTTTGATAAAATGGCTGATTCAGCAGCGTGAGACAATATGTTTGCTCCATCAGTATCAAAAGCTACTAGTACAACAGCGTCAAAGCCCTCGCTCTGCACTCTTCCAGCAAGAGCACTCACTTCAGCAGCATAGTCAGCTAAACCTGTTTGATATGGTTGAGATACAGCTGTTCCACCAAGACCTTTGAAGTAATTTATGAAGAAGTCTGCAAAGGCCTTCCCATACTCGTCGTTTCTATGGAAGACTATTACTTTTCTAGCTCCCTCTTGATAGGCTAGCGTAGCTAAAGCCTTGGCTTGTCCAGCATCAGATCCAACTGTTCTAAATATGAAGTCGCCCTTTAAAGCGAGCGTTGGAGCAGTAGATGATGGAGATATAATGACTATCTTATTTTCATCAGCGAATGCTTTAACAACCTTTACTTGAGCGCTTGCAGCAGGCCCTATAACTACCTTTATCCCCTTTTGAGCAAATGTCTGCACGTTCTGTAAAGCTTTCTCCTCCTTAGTTTCGTCATCAAGTATCTCGTAGTTGAACGTTACGTTTAATCCATATGCTTTAACTTCATTATTTAAGTCCTCTATGGCTAGCTTAACTACCTTCTCCCAGATCTTCCCTATTGAAGAAAGCTCTCCTGACAGCGGTAATGTGAATCCTATAGTATAAACTCTGCCCTCTCCAGTGGGTACTTCTCCAGGTCTAGGTGATGGAGTCGTTATTGAGAACACTCCATAGCCTGCTGCTAAGCCAATTAAAACGCCAATGACTAAGTAAATTACTTGAATAGGTATAGATTTAGATGCCACTTACATTCACCTCCTATAATTAGTCAAGACAAGAATTTAAAAAGTTTTAATAACTTTAATAACAATTCATAAATGTACATAGCGCAAAGTCTTAAATACATATGTCATAAGAGAATGCACTTCAAGAAATACTTGAAGTAATTAGCTTCTTGCAAAATCCTTAAAAGAACTAATATTCCGTTATCTATTGTTAGAATTAGTTAAAGCCCGCCATGATTAGTAAGCGTTAAAGCATGCTTAAGCATATTAGCCTTAATTGTAAGTAGTGGAGGCATTAGTGAAGGAAGGCCTATGGGGATTGGAAATGGAGCAGAAAGTTAAAGTCAAGTTATTCTCCCTCTATGCTGATGCAGTGAATAAAAGCGAAGTAGAAGTATTGTTAAAGCAGGATGGGAGAGTTAGTGAACTCCTATACTCCCTAATTAGGGAGTACCCCGCGCTTTCCAAAGCATTTACAGTAGTTAAGCCCATTGTATTGATCAATGGAGTTCCCGCTTCAGAAGATCAATTGATTACTGAGAGTAGTGAAGTAGCTGTAGTACCTCCATCGGCTGGCGGTTGAATTGGAGCTTAGGAAAGTCATTAGAGCTGAAATAACTTTAAGTGAAGTGGATTTAAATGATGTAGTTAGAGAAATTATTTCAAAAACTACAGGCACTGGAGCTGGAGCACTAGCTTCATTCATAGGCTTTGTAAAAGGGCTCGTCAATGGATCCAAAGTAATTGAGTTAGAGTACATTGCTTACGAACCATATGCATCCAGGAGACTTCTTGAAATAGCTGAAGAAGAGTCTCTTGACGAAGACATAGCTGGAATCTACTTAGTGCATAGAGTCGGTAGACTAAAGCCGGGCGAACCAACTATATACGTATTTGTAGCAGCAAAGGGCAGGGAGAAGGCATTTAGGAAAGCTGAAAGAATCCTTGAGAGAGTTAAGAGAGAAGTCCCAATATATAAGCTTGAGAAGAGAATTGATGGAGACTACTGGGTTATAGGGGATGGCTTAAGAATACATAGAAGTAAGTTAACCGGTTCTTCTCAAGATACTTAAGGAGCTTCAGAGAACTCCACTGCCCTCCTTGAGATCTGAGACATTATTGCCTTTAAAACTCCTATTGACTTACGCCTAGATCCTTTATCAAGCTCTACTGCAATCCTAGTCCTGCTAACACTAACTCTACTAACTCTTAAGCCTTCAGTAAGTAGGAGTTCAATCACTTCATCGCTTGACACTTTTGGAGCTTTCTCAAAGCTCCCACACGGGCCCTTACTACACATAGCGCAGTAATCATTGTGGGCTGAGATATTGGCAGCGCAAGCTGATTCAAATACTTTAAATCCTCTCTCTACAGCTAGCTTCATTAGCTTAGACTTTAAGTCAGCTGAGTATATTGCTAATTGCTCTCCCACCTTAGGCTTTCTTGAAAGCCTTAACTCTATACTTGATACATCCAGGCCCGCTGCCTTCATTCTCAAGACGTTGGTATGCGTAACTCTAAGTGAGCCCAATACTACTTCTCTTACTCCATAGAGTTCAGCTAAGTTAAGTATTTTCTCGAACTCACGATCAGTTAATTCAGGAATTACTGGCCTTATAAATAAAGCTACTTTAAACCCACTCTTTAAAGCTCTTGAAGCCCCCTCCAACCTATCCATGGGGCTTGGAGCCCCTCTTTCAATGACTCCATGCTTCTCCAGCGTAATTAATGTGATCAATATGCTTAAGCACTTATCTCCATGCGCAAGTGCCTTCAATAATTCATTGCTTAAAGAGCTTTTAGTTGATACCTGGCTTGGCAACTTAAGGTACTTGTATACGCTTACAATGTATTCAATTGCTCTATCCACAGTTTCTTTTAAGAATGGCTCTGTAACAGAGCCGTATGCAGCTAGAGTCTTATTTGGAATAACGTAGGGGTTTAATGCAAGTGAATAGGCTAATTCAACTGGGCTCAATGGATACGGCTTAGGCATTGCTGGAAAACCCATGTCATATATGTAGCAGTAGGCACACATGTAGCTACATCCTATGCCTGTATGAATAGTTATGCCGCATTGCCTGGGCTTCCTAAATGCATGGGGGTCTCTAATAGCTTTAGCTACAGACTCCTCACTGAGCTCCCCCCTCAACTCTTCAATAATCTCCTTCTTTAATTCAAGTAGTTCAATGAAGGGATTCACGGCTTACTTAACCTCTCAGCTAAACAATTCTCTAATCCCCTTAAAGCTTTCAGCTGAAGAAGAGTGTTCATAAGTAAATCATTATTAACCCTAATTGAAGGTATGATAACTAGTCTGCAGAGGGCAGTGCATTGCAGGAAAACAATAACGACTACTTAGTGTTCTATAGGCCTGACGCTCTATCCATTTGGTTCGTGGACTTAGTTAAGGAGAGGCTCAACTGGTACTATAGTGTAATGAGGAACTTAAAGCCAGCTAAGTTCCTCATAGTTAAGAGAGTTGGCGTAGAAGTAAATCCATACGATAAGTCTTTATCTACAGACGAGCTGTGGAGGCTTCACGACGATGCTGTAGGCGAATTCATAAAGATCTTTGGCTTAATTAAGAGAAGTGAAGTAGAGCTCAGGGAACTTAATGTACCTAAGTACAGCCTCCTTGATGTAAAGATAGAGCTTGCTAAGAGAATGATGGAGGAATGCAGTGTTTGTGAAAGAAGATGCGGCGCCAGAAGACTTGAAGGGAAGACTGGAGTATGCCTCATGGCTGATGAATGCATAGTTCACAGCTACTTCCACCACGTAGGTGAAGAAGCTCCTCTAGTGCCAAGTGGAACAATATTCTACGGTGGATGCAACTTCAAGTGCGTGTTCTGCCAGAACTGGGACATAAGTCAAGTTAAGGCGAGGAGCGGTCTAGTAGTGTCGCCAATTGATTTAGCTAAGATCCAGGCTGAGTTAAGGAGGAGTGGCGCTAGAAACATAAATCACGTAGGCGGCGATCCTACTCCACACTTAGCCTTCATTCTCGAGAGCTTAAAGTACTTAGATGTAAATGTACCACAGCTCTGGAATAGCAATATGTACCTTACAGTAGAGTCAATGAAGTTGCTTAAAGATGTAATAGACATATGGCTCCCCGACTTCAAGTATGGGAGCAACGCTTGTGCTGAAAGACTATCTAGAGCACCAAAGTATTTTGAAGTTGTTTCAAGAAATCACTTAATAGCCTATGAATCAAGCGAAATGATCATAAGGCACTTAGTTCTCCCAAACCACATTGAGTGCTGCACTAAGCCTGTGTTAAAGTGGATATCTGAAAACACTCCTAAAGCATTAGTCAACATAATGGATCAATACAGGCCTGAGCACTTAGTATTAAGGAGCCCAGACAAGTATCCAGACGTCAGTAGGAGGCTTAAGTACTCTGAGATAAGTGAGGCATACAGGTATGCTGAGGAAATAGGGTTTAAAGTACACACGCATGACTTATGGCTGAAGCCGTGAGGGTACTCGTTGAACAGCTACACAGAGCTCTGGTTCGATAAACACTACAGAGTCATTGCAGTAGATTTAGGAGATGGAGTGTTTGTCTCAATAGATGTATACATGAGTGGTTTCCCCTGGAGCATTGATGCAGAAGCCTGCTTAAGCAGCAGAGACTACTGCATCCTATACCACAGGGTTAGAGCTGAGGAAATCGCTAAGTACTATGGAGAGCTGGCTGGAGAAGCATTATTCTTAGAGATCGTTGGAGTGCGCGCTGGAGATCGATTGGAGACAACTGATGTAAGGATACTGTTTAGTAAGAATGCCCATTTATCTAAAAGCGATTTAGAGAACTTATATAGCTCTACGCTTAAACTATTGAAGTCCTATAAGTGAAGATTATTAAGTGCTTAAGCTCTAACTAAGCGTAGTGCATTAGTAACTGACTGGTGCTATAATGCCTATATACGATGTAACTATTAGAGAGCTCTTAAAGGCATTCAGCGATGTAAATAAAGATCTTGAGGTAATCAAGGGCTTTGCAGAAGGCTTAGACATAGAGTTCTTTAAATTAACTCCGCTCAGCGACATTATTTTTAAAGAAGTCTCAGCCTCAGATTCAAGCACTATGTATAGGAGCTATGAATACATGAGTCTTTACATAATACAGGGTGTTTCCATAAAGTACCCGAGTTCTTCTACAAGTACTTCACCAATTGTTAAGACAGGTGCAACACATGTTAAAAGCATTCACTTAAGTAGTGGAAGAGAGCCTGAGCACGTTGTTGAAAGGAAGGCCAGGATGTCGTCAAAGCTGCTTGAGCTTAAGCTAACTGAAGACTCTTTAGAAAGTAGTGAGAACTGCCTAGCTCTATTTGATGGATCGCTGATATCGTTCTTAAGCTTTGGAGTAAAGGAAGAGCGCCCTGAGTTAAGGAGCCTTTGGGTTGAGATAAGGGATAGAGTTAGGAGGTTGAGTAAGAAAGCTACTGCAGTATTTGTAGCTAAGACTATTAGGTTAAGCCACTACATCAATAAGTGGTTTAGAGGACTAGATGAAGCTAGAAGGTTTAACGATATAGCTGTCCTTGAGTACGCTAGAAGAGTTGGTAAACTACCTCTAGAGCCTCACTACGTGGAGCCTTTAATAATCAGTGATTCAAGTGAGCTCCCAGACCCTCTAGGTAAGCCGGGCTTCGAGCTTGATGGAATAATCCCTATGGCTGTAACTTACATTAGCTTAGGGTATGGAGCTCCCTACTATCAAGTAACTATTCCGGGAGTCAGGAAGCTAGAGGAAGTAGATATTGTTGTAAGGAGCTTAATGAAGTACTCTAGGTCTGGATACCCAGATCCCTTGAGGATAGCCCATCACTTATGTAAACTCAAGGCTAGTGAAGTAAACGCGTTGTTGCTTAAAGTTGGGTTTTCAATACTTAAAACAGGCCGTGAACCCCTGGGTGAATTCACTTGAGCCTAGTACTTAAGGAAGTAGGCTTAGTAGGCGAAGAGTCTTCACCAAGTAGAGTAAGCATTAAGTCTAAACACCCACTGCCCGTAGGCACATACATTTACTTAAAGTACGAGGTCAGAGACCCTATTACTGGTGGAGTTTCAGAGAGAGAAGTCGTTGGTTTAGTTGGAGCAACTCAATTTAAGTCGCTTGTCCAAGTGGTCAGCGGACGCCCTGCCCCCGTGGAGGACTACCCGGAGCTTCTTGAGCTTAAGCGCGAGTCCGTTATGAACGCCATATTGATAGCTGATGTAACTAGCGGAGTGCCTAAGCCCCCTGAATACCCTCCTCCGCCTGAGACTAGGGTCTACTTAGCTCTGCCAAAGCACTTAAGCATTGTGTATAGCCAGGATCCAGGGGAGAGCATTAGAGTAGGTGCTTTAGTCGGCCATGGGGAAGTTGAAGTTAGGGTAAATGTAAATGCATTAGTAAAGCACTTGCTAGTGACCGGAGTAACTGGATCTGGTAAAAGCAACTTCATTGCTGTACTTGCAGATAGAATCGCAAGCCTCGGGGGCTGCGTAGTAGTGTTTGATACCCACGGAGAGTATAGAATTGAGAGTGAGGCTCCAGGTGGAATTGAAGTTATTCCATATGAGGCAAGCATAAACTTAGTTAAGACGCCCATAGGGCTCCTATCATCCTTCATAGTGCCTGAGCCGGGGGCCACTAAGCAGAGAAGGATCTTGAGGAATGCCTTGAGGGATTTAAACAAGGAGATAGAGGAGAAGGCCGCTAGGAACAGGCTTCCTCTATCGAAAGCTGTTGCAGAGCTCTACAGATCTAATAGATCTATTTCCAGGGGGGTTGAAGAACTCAATGGACTTAGGGCCTATAGAGAACTTCTTAAGGAGAGAATCTCAAGCCAAGCCTCAAGTAGTAGAAGTGATAAAGCTGCTGCTGAGTCAGTTATCGATAAGATAGACGACTTCTTTGAATGGCATAGAGTCAGCTTAGATATGCCTAGAGTGAGCGAGTACATTGCTCCAAGAAGGATCATTGATGTAGATGTATCTGGCTTTACCGACAGTGAACAGGACTGGATGCTTAAAGTAATTGCTGAAGACATTCTCTGGGCTTTAAAGGAGAGGGGTGGAAGCATTGTGCCGACGCTGCTTGTCGTAGAGGAAGCCCACATATTCCTTAATGAAGGGAGATCCACTGTCTCTAAGGAGGCTATACAGAGGTTCGTTAGAGAGGGACGCAAGTTCGGCGCAATGCTAGCCATAGTTAGCCAAAGGCCTAGGACTCTAGATACAGCAATAGTATCCCAAGTGCAGAACTTCGCTTTCTTTAAGCTAGTTCAGTCAACTGATAGAAGTAAAGTAATAGAGTTCTCAGATATCTTAAGTGAAGAGTATGCTGAGTTAATGCCGTCATTCCCTCCGGGTCACGCCATACTGGTTGGTGAATGGGTTGGGAGATTCACTGTGTATGCACATATAGATAGGCATAGGGGGAAGAAGCTTGGGGCTTCACCTAGAGTTATTGATGCGTGGAGAAAGGCGTTGGAGAGATCCATTGAGGATGAACGCAAGTCTTTTGAAAAATCATCTTTAATACAGCTTTAGTTAAGAGAACACTCCTAGGTATAGAGCATGTTGCTGCTCCATGTTTCAGATACACACTTGGGTTCATCAAGGCCTTTCACTAGGCTTGGGCTACTTGAGAGGGAGAAGGATTACTACGATGTATTTGATGAAGCTGTGGAAATAGCGGTTAGGGAGGGAGTTGAAGCAGTAATACATAGCGGAGACTTATTCGATGACCCTAGGCCTCCTCCCAGGCCATACGTATATGTAGCTAGATCTCTTAGGAAGCTGGCTGAGCGTGGAGTTAAATTCATAGTTGTAGCCGGCCAACACGATCAGCCGAAGCGCCGGGGAGCTTCTCCACTAAGTGTCCTCAGTGAAATGGGGCTTGCATACTCCTTTGGTGAAGCCCCAGGTGATGTAAGGAGTGGATTAGTTAAGTTGAAGAGCTGTGAACTAGGAGTGACAGGCATCCCCTATTTTGATAGACCTCAGGCAGGCAGCGTCGTTGGATTAATTAAACCCCCTGACTCAGTTAAGAAAGTCCTAGTGGCCCACATCCTCATTCAAGAACTTGGCTTAAGCAATTACTCAGTCTCCATAAATCAACTGCCTGTGGAAAGCTACGACTACGTGGCTTTAGGAGACTACCACTTATTCTATAGATATGAGAAATCAAGTGTTCCAGTAGTTTACTCAGGCTCTACAGAAGCCCTCGACATAAGGGAGTATAGGGATGAGAGATATGTTGTGCTAGTTGACTTAAGTAAGGAAACAGCCTCGTTTCAGAAGATAAAATTGGAGAATGTGAGGAAGTTCATTGAAATCAATGTATCAGGGTATAGCGAGCTGCTCAATGAGCTAAGTAAGTTAAGCAAGATGAGTCTCCCTAAGAAGCCCGCGCTGTACATTAATTTAACAAGGGACTTGAATCCCAGTGAACTCAGTAGAGTTAGGAGTGAAGTCAGGAAGCTTATTGATAAAGGAGCTGTACTAAGCTGCAACATTATTTCAAAGGAGAGAGAGCCTGCTGAAGTACATAGGGAGCATAGGGAAGTGGGGTTCAGCTTAGATAGAATTGTAGAGGGATTCTTTAAGAATCCAAGAGTAATTCAGTTAGTGCAGTCACTACTCAACTCATCTAGGGAAGGAGATGTAGAAACTATTGTGAATATACTGACTCAAGATAAAGCTCTACTTACTGAACTTGAGAAGCTGGTGAAAGCGAAATGATCATAAGATCGATAAAGTTAGCTGACTTCCTCTCACATAAAAACACTGATATTGACTTATGTGATGGAATAAATGCCTTAGTAGGGCCTAATGGAGCTGGCAAGTCTTCAATTATTGAAGCTCTCTACATAACTCTATTCCCAAGCACTCACACAGGGATTAGAGGTGGTAGAAAGGAGCTGTTGCTGCATAGGGGTTCTAGGAGAAGTCAAGTTAGCGTAGTATTTGAAGTTGGTGAACGAAGGTTTAAGGCTGTAAGGCATGTAAACATTGGCTTAAGCGATGAAGTGAGGCTATATGAGTTAACTAACGGAGAGGGGAGGCTTAGGGCTACAGGCTTTGAAAGTGTTAGAAGTGAAGTAGCAGAACTCCTAGGAGTACGTAGCTCCGAGACTGTAGGTGATTTAGTAAAGAACACTATCATAAGTCTACAGGATGAGTTGACTAGAATACTAGAGCTAAGTCCATCAGATAGACGTGAGGAAATACTTAAGCTCTTTGGATTAGACTACTTAGTTAACTCACTAGAAGTAGTTAAGAGCGTTTGCATTAAGAAGCAGGCAGTTCTAGCTAGTGAGATTATGGATAGAGAGCAGAGGCTTCAAAGACTTAAAGAAGAGGGGGAGAAGCTTAAAGCTGAACTACTTAAGCTCCAGAAAGACTATGACGTAAAGCAAAGAGAGTTGAGTGAGCTTAAGAGATTCGTTGAGGAATTAGAGCTTAAGAGAGCTCGTTTAAGTGAAGCCATTAAGTTAATTGACTTAGTTGAACAAGCACTAGCTTACCGGAGGCTCAAGGAGTTAGAGGGCGAGTTAAAGCGCTTAAGCCAGCTTAGCGAATGGGATTCATTTAAGTTAAAGGATCTTAGGGCTAGGGCAAAGGATCTTGAAGAGGAGATAGGTAGGCATCGTGAGAGAATAAAGCTGTACTTAAGCAATATATCAACTAAGCTTGGTGCAAGAATCACTAACTTAGTGGAATTAAGTAATGCCGTTAACTCCATTACTCTGCATTTAGAAAATATTGTAAGGAGCATAGCTAGAGTTGAGTCGCTTGTAGAGCTATACGAAGTTTACTTAAATAAGATTGGTGAAGCAAGGACTTGTCCAATATGTAGCTCAATAATTAACGATCCAGAAGCAATAAGGAATAGATTGGCTAGTGAAGTAATTGCTTTAAGAAGTGAGTTAGAGAGGCTGAAGGCTGAGGAGGGGGAGCTTTCAAGTAAGAGAATTTACTTAATGGATGCATTAAATGAACTAAGAGCTCTCGTAAACTATGAGGAGACTGCCTCCAAGATCCTTAGTGAGTACATGGAAGAACTGGGGAGAGAGGAGGAGAAGGCATTAAACCTCTGCAGGAAGCTCAACTTAGATTCAAGTGATTTAGAGAAGTGCTGTGAATTACTTGAGGAGTTGAAGAATGAATTAGTTAGAGTTAAAGCTGAGTATGACAGTCTGAAGCATGAAGTTGAGTTAAGAGAGCCTTTGCACGCATCTCTAGATGAATTAGTCGTTAAGCTAGCTTCCTATGTAAAGGACTTAGGGACAGGCATAGATACTTCACTATCTTCAATCAATAAACAGTGGGTTGTAGAATCTAGATCTAAATTAATAAATGCTTTAAGAGTTATTGAAGAAGAGCTGAGGAAGAGCAACAGTAAGTTAAGTGATTTAAGCACTAAGCTAGGTGAAGTTAAAGGCATGTTGGAGAAAGTTAGAGTAAGGATAAGTGAAGTAGACGATGAGTTAAGTAAGCTGAGGAGAGAGCTTGATGAACTGAGAGTTAAGGAGAAAGCAGTTAGCGTACTATTAAGCTTCAGCAATAAGTACCTTGGTAAAAACGGCGAACTTGCAAAAGCCTTAACTACTGAAGCTAGGAGAGCATTAGAGGAGCTTACAAACGATGTATTAAGGCACTTTAAGCTTGGAGTAAGCTCAGTAAGAATTAGCGAAGACTTCAACTTAAGCTACGTAATTAACGGTGAAGAACTCCCAATAAGGAATGCCTCTGGAGGAGAGAAAGTAGGCATTGCAATAGCTTTAAGGCTTGCTCTAGCTGAAATGCTCATGAATAGAGCTCCGACTACAATAATTCTCGATGAGCCAACAATATACCTAGACGATGAAAACAAAGAGAAATTATTCAAAGTACTGAAGAACGTTGCAAACAACTTAAGGCAAGTAATAGTTGTCACACACGATGAAAAAATCATGGAGATAGCCGATAAAGTATTCCTAGTAGAAAATGAAGGCGGAGTAAGCTACGTAAGATCCATATAGAGCATGCTAACAATCTCATGCTCAAAGCCCTAGGCAGCGGTGGAGGCAATGCTCCACCTGGAGCTTAAAGTAAATGGAGACCAATGCCGTTGGATTCAACAGCCACCTATGACTCCATGCAAATAGCCTGTGAAGCGTGGGCAAGGCGGAAGTCCTGGATTCAAAAATAAAATACGATATGAATAAACACTAAGTAATAAACGCTAAGTATTACAACGAATATTCAATAAATAATTGAGGGGAACTAAGTAAGTATTGTATGAATGTTCATTTTCTCAGCTATCTTTGCTTGCTTTTCATCACTAGTTAATAAAGCATTTCTCCTGTGGAATGCTTGAGCTATGTAGAGTGAATCGTATACTGTTAAGTGATGCTCTATAGATATTTCAACTGCTTCATCTATGTACTGTTCTTCGCTCTCAAGTATTATAGCCCCGGCCTTAATTAGCTTTCTAAGAGCTTGATAAAGCTCCTTAGCTTTTGAGGCCTCAATTGCTTTCTTAAGACAGTAATGTCTCCATATGGCATTTGAAACCTCTTTTAATGCATGATCTAATGAATATACGCTTCCTCTCCTAATGTATTGTGAAATTACTTCCCAACCTGCTTCACGCAGCAAGTACTTTGCGAGGGAGGATGAATCAATTACTATCACGATCCTCCCTCACATAAGATGTTATGGTTCCACGAGGTACTTCGGGGAGTGTTTTTATTAAATCTTCAACTTCTTCAATAACTTTAAGTCGCTCCCATTCACGAATCTTCTCCTCTATGAATTTCCTAATCTCCTCTGACCAGTTAATATTGGGCTTAAGTAAATCCATCTTCTTCTTTAATTCCTTTGGTACACGAACAGAGACAACACTCAATTGTAGACACCACTATGATATGATTGTCCTACAGAAACTTAAATATATTGTAGAACGCAGAAATAAGACGTAGGCAGTCTTTAGCTTAAAGTTTCTCCATAACCCACTGATCAAGGGGTTTACTGAGGTACACTTGCGCCATCTCCTCAGCTCTCCCTAGGTTTAGAGTGCTCGAAGAAGTAGATCTAGGTTATACCGTTGACTACTCTATTCTTAGCTAGAATACCCTAG
>Ga0209394_1000278_pt1 | contig 45407 bp, 49 predicted proteins | sample JNZ201metaG_FD_184122 | JGI IMG/M metagenome (GOLD analysis project Ga0209394, IMG submission 184122) | Hot spring microbial communities from Jinze hot spring, China to study Microbial Dark Matter (Phase II) - JNZ 20120812A (SPAdes) (version 3) ...
CGTGTATTTTATGCTTGAGGTGTATTGAAATGTGCCCGTATGAAGATTGCTTAAGATTAGAATTCGCTCATAAACCTATCTTTAAATCAAGAAACTGGCTTGAAAAAACGTGAGAGTGATACAATATGCCTGAAGGAAAAAGTGAGAAGAAGTATGTTCCTGAGATATCGGAGAAGGAACTTCAAGAGCTTCGAGAAACAATAAAGGTCAACTCTATTAAGTTAATGAATGAGTATTTAGAGCGAATTAGGAAGACATGGCCCAATAGACCTGAAAATATGAAGTATTTTGATGAAATTGCTAACTTTTTTGGAGTTCGAGAGAAGGAAATTCGTGAAGCTAAAGATGAAGGCAAAAAGGTTATAGGCTACACCTGTATGTTCGCCCCTATAGAGTTTATTCTTGCAGCAGACGCTATACCTGTACGGGTAAGTTCAGGTTTCTACGATCCTGCTAAAGTAGGGAGTCGCATAGTCCCCGTGGAAGTCTGCCCTATTATACGCTCTACGGTTGGGGTGAAGATGATTGGTCTTTCACCATTCTTAGAGTATAGCGATGCAATTATAACTTCACTAACATGCGACGGCATGACAAAGCTTAGTGAGATTTTAAGTGATTATAAGCCTGTTTGGAGTTTATGTCCGCCTAGGGTAAAAGATGCTGATCAAGCGGCACTGTTTTGGAGGCAGGAACTTAAAGTGTTAAAAGAGAATATTGAAAAACTTACTGGGAATAGGATAACTGAAAAAAAGCTCAGCGAAGCTATTAAGAAAGTTCAGAGAGCAACTGAAGCCTTCAGAAGACTTCAGAAAATCAGGTGCGGCCCTCCAGTAATAATGGGTAGAGATGCTATGTTAGTTAACCAGACAATTATGTGGGATGACATTGAGCGTTGGACGATGAAAACTATAGAATTGTGTAACGAGTTAGAGCGAAGAATACAGGCAAAGGAGTGGGCATGTCCTCCGGACGCTCCTAGAATAATGATAACGGGCTCCCCCATATTTTGGCCTGACAATTGGAAGCTTCCAAATCTTATAGAAGAGGCGAAACCTCAGGGCGTTATAGTTGCTGATGAATTATGCTCTGGAGACCGATTCCTCTATGATCCAGTTGGCGTAGATGAGTGGATTATGCATGACATGTTTAATGCTGTCGCAGACAGGTATCTGCTTCCATCCACATGTCCATGCTTTACATCTGAAGATGGAAATGAGGACAGAGTGAACTGGCTTATATCAAGAATTAAAGAACGTAAAGTTGACGGCGTGATATACTACATTTATCGTGGCTGCATGTTATACGCCATGGAGTACATGCGCATAAAGCGAGTTCTTGATAAAATGGGCGTGCCCGTCTACTACTTAGACACGGATTACACTAGGGAGGATGTAGGTCAAATAAAAACGAGGGTGGAAGCCTTCTTAGAAATGTTGAAGTCAAGAGTTGAAGTTGAGGGATAAATAGTGATAGTAGCAGGCTTAGACATGGGCGTACAAAATGTTAAGGTGGTTTTACTTAGGGGCGGAGAAGTCATTTCCCGGAACTTAGTTCCCTCAGGGTTCAACCTTAGAGAGGCTGCTGAGCAAGCGCTTAAAGAGGCTGCTGAAAATGCGAAAATATCAATTAAGGAAATAGATCACGTAACAGCCACAGGAATGGGTGTTGATTTAGCTCCCAGAGCAGATAGCACCATTAGCATGATCTCCGCAGACGCCCTAGCTGCTGTTCATCTCCACCCAGCAACTCGAACAGTCATAGACATAGGTGCTGAAGAGTCTAGGGTGATTAGCTGTGATGAAAAAGGCGTAGTTCTAGATTTCACAATTAATGAACGATGCGCAGCAGGCGCTGGAGCCTTTTTAGAGGCTATGGCTAGAGCCCTTGAAGTTGACCTTAAAGACATGGGTTACCTCTCCCTTGAAGCTCAAGGGACCGTCTCCATTAGCGCTACATGCGTTATTTTTGGAGAGTCTGACGTCGTAAGCTTAATTCATAAACAGACGCCTAAACAGGAAATTGCTAGGGCTATATATGATGCCTTGGCTGAACGTATTATGTCAATGATCCACCGCATAGGACTTAAACCAGACGTAATGCTTGTAGGAGGCGTGGCTAAGGATATTGGATTTGCAACTACATTAAGACGTAAAATTGGATTGGATGTAATAATTCCAGAGTATCCCGAGTTTGCAGGTGCCTTTGGAGCGGCCCTTTACGCTGTTAATAAAGCCAGGAGAGAGAAACATAATGGGCAATAGAGTGGATAACATAAATTATTGGCGTTGGAGAGAATACCGTTTAACATTACCTAACAAAAACTGGAAAAAAGCTAGGGTTATAACGGCGGGGATAGATGTAGGCTCGGTTAGCTCTAAAGCCGTGATAATGGTGGATGGTGAAATATACGCTGTTGCTATTAAAAGAACCGGATCTAGTAGTCCAGACAGCGCTAAAAAAGTCCTCGAGTGGGCTCTTGAAGGTACGGGGATGAATATTGAAGACATAGATTATATAGTTGGAACAGGGTATGGTAGAGTCAACATCCCTATGGCTCATACCACATTAACGGAGATTGCATGCCACGCTAAGGGTGCAAATTACATCTGGGGGCCAGCCGTTAGAACCATCCTCGACGTGGGTGGACAGGATATTAAGGCGATAAGATGTGATGAAAAGGGCAAGGTATTATCCTTCTTGATGAATGATAAATGTGCAGCTGGAACTGGACGCGGCATGGAGGTGCTTGCAGACCTACTTAGGGTACCCATTGAGGAAATGGGAGCACTTTCACTGAAAATTGATGAGGAACCTGAGCCTGTAAGTTGTACATGTGTAGCCTTCGCCAGAACTGAAGCTATAAGTCTTCTCCGTCAAGGCTGGTCTAAAGAGAAGGTTTTAGCAGCTTATATGCGAGCTATGGCCTTGAGGATGTGTAACCTTCTTGAGCGCGTTGGATGCGAAAAAGAGCTTGTGATAACTGGTGGGCAATCAAGGAATATTGGCATAGTTTCTAGGGTTGCAGAAATTATAGGTATAAAGCCGCTTCCAACACCTGATTGGGAGAAAGATGGTAGAGACCCCATGGCCGCAGGAGCGATAGGCGCAGCCATATTTGCAAAAGTTCTATATGAAAAAAGCCAGAAAGCATGAATGGAGGATGAATAACGATAATTATACACTATGGATATGTGAATGCTTCTGGCGAATATTACATCGTTATAGATTCTGACAAATGTGATGGCTGTGAAGATTGCGCCAAAAAATGTCCAAAAAGCGTCTTAGAGGCTGTTAAGATGATTGTGGATATTGAAGAACGCTGTCTAATCTCTGTTAAGGAAGAATACAGAAACAAGCTGCGATATGTATGTGCTCAATGCATGCCTGAGAAGACGAAGCCTCCATGCGTAGCTACCTGTGAGAAAAATGCTATTGAGTGGATTTGGAAAAGCAGTCGCTAAACGGCTAGACGTTAAGGGCAATTCATTATTCCTCTGGCTTCTCCCACAGGTCTAGCATGTTTTTCTTTAATTCATGGCGTTTTTTATGCAGAAATCTATAAACAGTAGAGTGTTGGCTCCCTTCTATTAGCATTTTAATGGCTTCCCTAGCTATTTGAACTTGTTCAAAACCTCCGATAATGCCAACAGTATGACCGTAAACGGATATACTGGTATCTGTGAGCTCCTCTATAGTTCTACGGGTTTTTCCCTCAGCTCCTATGATTCTGCCCTTAACTCTCCTTATATCAGATTCCGACTTTCCAAAGATGGACCTTAAATCGATTATCTCCAAGACGGCGTCCTCTTCCCTAATTAATCGAAAGGCATTTTCAGGGGAAAAGCCTCTCCCAATAGCCGTTACAACCTCTTTGGCTCTAAATAGCACTGAAGGATCGTTGAAGTTTTCAGCTAAGGTTATTGTGACTCCACCACTATCACTTTCTATTTGGAGCTCCACATTTAGGGCTTTTTCAATTTGTTTTTTTGTCTCGCCTCCTGGACCAATTAACACTCCAACTCGTTCCCTTGGGATTCTGACAAAGGTGCTGGGTCTACTTTCCACCAGTAATCCTCCTGTAGATTTCATTTGGGGATAAGACATTAACACCGAGACGGCTAAAGAACCTATTAATATTATTGATGTCCCTATTTAATAGTTGATCGGCTAAAGGATGAGACAGGGGGACAGCTTGAGAAACATCTATTATGACTGGGCGACCATTCCAAACCATAACGTTATACTCACTTAAGTCGCCATGCACCAGTTCAGCCCTCTGATAAAGCCTCTTCATATAGACTAGTATGGTTCGGTAAATGTGTTCAGGATCTTCTGGAGGTTGCTCCTTAAGGGTGGGTGCGCTTACACCGTTTTCGCCTATGAACTCCATTATTAGCACATTATTTCTAACAGCTATAGGCTTTGGAACACGGACCCCGGCCGCCATAGCCAACTCAAGATTCTTAAACTCTTTTTGAGCCCATGTAAAAATCAGCGAGCGCGTATCCCTTTTAACATTTTTAAATCTCGGATCACCCTCGATATACTTAAGCATGCCTTTCCTGAATTCTGCAGAAACCGTTAAGTATATTTTTATTGCAAGCTCATTGCCATTTTTATCCTTTCCCCAGTAAACACGGGCTTCTTTCCCAGACTGAACCACTCCAAAAATTCTATCAATAACGCCTGCATTCATAAAATCATAAATAACCATAAGAGTTGAGCGATCAAAAACTTCCTCTAGAACCTCATATTCCTCGCTTCGCTTCTCCTTCATTAACTGCTCAGTTTCATACTCCTTCTCTTCCTTTTCAAGTCTCTTTTCAACACGTTCCCAAAAACTCAAGAAATATCCTCACAACTTAGATACTTAAGTATCCATTCTTTCTCAGCCACTCAGCTTGACCATGGGTATAGCGCCAAACAACATCTCCACGAGTATCTGATTGAAAGTCCCATGGCGAAACTAAAACAACATCCCCCTCACGAATCCAAACCCTACGCTTCATCTTACCCCTAATACGACATAAACGCTCTTTACCATCCTGGCACTTCACTAAGACACGGTCAAATCCTAAAAGCTTTACAGCTACGCCTAGAACTTCGTTTTCTGAAGGAAGCACAAGCTCACTCAGCTCTTCCTCACTTATCACCTTCTTCTTACCCAAAGTTAACCCTCAATTCTTACCATAGAAGAAAGCAGATCTCCCTTAAAAGCATGATCATCACAGTTAAGCCATCTAGACTTATCAGCGCTTATCATGCTATTTATATGGGATATAGTCTTCCCCGCAATAATTATGGAGTTTAAATGCCTTTTTTACAATTTTACGATTTGTGCGTGGGGTATGCCTTCTATTCGTATGACTGCTTCGGGGTGTACGTACCCTTTTTCTATAGCCTTATTTACGACGTTTTCGCCAATCATGTTGACTATTGTTGATTTTTCAATCATGCTTATGGCGTGGTCTACTTCTACTTCTTCGCCTTTATAGAATTGTTCCGTGATTTTGAAGGTTATTTTTCCTTGGTGGAGGGTTTTCCCTAAAAGTTCAGTGTCGCAGATTGCTAATAGTACGTGATTGCCTATCTTGTAGAGTTTCATGTAGCACTTCAATTTTTACACGACTTTTATATGGTCTTAATTGAGGATTTTGCGCCACATGCCTCGCATAGGAGGAAGGATAAGCGTTTTTCCTTTATGATTTTGGTGTCAGGCCGCTTACAGACTGGACATATTACGAAGATTTCCATGTAACGCCTAATAATTCTTTCAATAGTGTCTTTAGAGAATTTTCCTTGAAAGATTACCTTGGAATCCTGAATTGTGGCTGCTGTAGCGAGTTCTCCTGTTAAAAACTTTAATAGGTGATGAATATCCCTATTTAGGATTTCAGCCACTTCCCCAAGATTTTGAACAATGGTCCTCATGCCTATAATCATGTGCTGGAGTTCTGGAAGCTCTAAACGCTCCCTTTTAATTGTGGCTACAGGGAGCTGTGAACGTGCTCTCTCCAATAGGGCTTCATAGTCATATGACATTTAGCCTTACTCCATCAAACTACATGGTTAACTACCGTGTATTTAAGAGTTGACTTTTAAGCTAGACCATTTCCATATTACTTTGCCTAATGTTTACTGAACCTGAAACATTACCAAACCGGAATAACCTATATGAGTATTAATCAACCGTATATCTAGAGGAGGAAGGAGGAGGCCAGAATGTATTCTTCAGTAGCTGCTTTACTGCTTATCGTAGCCTCTGTACTATTTACATGCATCGTAATAGATTACGTAATTTCAATCATGGAGAGCGTCTTTAAAAATAATAGTTCACCTCAGATTGAGCAGATCAGAACATTAGAGAAAGCCTTACTTAATCATACAAAAACCTTAATAAATCAGATCCAAAACGGAACATACACTCTACAGGAGCCATAAGAGAGCCAATAGGAGCTTAGCCGCTTAGAGAATAGTTTATCTTTCCACTCTTAGGTTATCCTCAGCAGGCGGGAGTAAATTATTAAAACTGAGTTGCTGATAGAACTTTAGGGTTTATTTTGGGACATATCTACCTCTATACTGGGACTGGCGGAGGAAAAACCACTAACGCTTTAGGTTTAGCGTTACGCTCAGTTGGGCATAAAAAGAAAGTTGTTATTATTCAGTTCATGAAGTGGTGGCGTAAGACAGGGGAGTACAAGGTTAGGAAGCTTTTAGCTCCATATTACGAGATTTACCTCTTTGGCCGCAGGGGATGGCGTGGCTTAAGCAACCTAAACGAGAGGGATAAGAGACTAGCGAAAAAAGCGCTTAAATTTGCTGAAAAAATCTTGAAGGAGAAAAAGCCCCATTTGTTGGTATTGGATGAGATAAATTTAGCAGTTCACTGCGGACTTTTAGATGTTCAGGAAGTTTTGAAGTTCCTTGATAAAATTCCAAAAAGGACGGATGTAGTCTTAACTGGACGTTATGCTCCTAAGGAGTTAATGGATAGAGCTGACTTTGTCATAGAGGTTGTGGATGTTAAGCATCCACCTGAGACTGTTACAAAGAAGGGTATTCAATACTAACGGAATGTAAAATTTATATTAGATGAGTGAAGAACCTTAGAGGGAGTGATGAATTTGACGGAATTGGAAGAAAAAGTTCGTGAAGTTGTTGGAAAAGTTATAGATCCTGAAACTGGATTAAGCTTCGCTGAGATGAATATGATTAGAAGTGTTAAAGAAGAAGAACCCGGCATCGTTAAGGTGGAGTTTACTCCATCCAGCCCCTTCTGTCCCATAGCTTTTAAGATAGCTGCTGACATTAAGAGGGAAGCGATGAAAGTCCCAGGTGTTAAAAAAGCATTGGTTTACTGCCGTGGACATATGATGGAAAAGCAGATAAATGAATTAACAAATAGAGAGTGATCATTCTTAAGCTTGGTGGGCGGGACGTTTACTAACCAAAATCTTTAAGTGGAAATAAATGCCTACCTTTCTGCAAAAATTAAAAGGTGTTGAATTAGGTTTGGCTATAGAAGGCTTTTCCGGAGATAGAAAAACTTCAGACGTAAAAGTTTGCGATTTAACTCCAAGGTCGAGGGCTGTCAACGTTACAGCTAAGGTGATTTCTAAAGGCGAAGTTAGAAGAGTTACATCCAATAGGGATGGTTCATCCCACAGTGTTTGCGATGCTCTAATAGGTGATGAAACAGGTTGCATATACCTAACCCTATGGGATGAAAACATAGGTAAAGTAAATGAAGGAGAGACGATAAGCATAGAAAATGGATACATAAGTCTCTTTAGAGGCAGTATGCGCCTAAACATTGGAAGATATGGACGCCTTGAATTAGCTAAAGAAGAATTAACATGCGAGGTCAATACTGAAAATAACCTTTCAAATAAAGTTTATGAAGTGCAAAGACGCCCATTTGGAAGAGGTAGAAGAGAATTTAACACAAGAGGACGAAGAAGCGGATATAAACAAAGAAGATCTTAAGCGAAACATTAATTGTTTCCTTTGCTACTCTACTCCATTGATAATGAATGTTTTTCTCTCCAAACATTTTCCTAGAATTAGACTCCCTAACATTTTTCAAGCTACTGTTTAAACACTTCTTTCCATGCGGAAACCGATTTTTGTAATATTTCATAGATCGTAGAAAATTATTTAAAGCGTTCCTCTAAGATAGAAATGGTTAGGAGAAAAGTCCTATGCGTTCAGATTACACCCTATATACGGTTGCATTGATTTTCTTTGTGCTAACTGGTATAATCCTAGCATACCAAATAGAATACAGAGAGTTGTATGTGGTCTCAACGGTTATTTTGGGTCTCTTATGCATTGGAGTTGGATATTACTATAGGCCAAAAGCCAAAGCAGTGGCGGAGGCCGCAACCTCAACAGTTCCGATACAGGGGTCATCACAGCCGCTTCAACCAACCGAAGCACAACCCATAGTTCAAGAAGCCACGCCAAAAGTAGAGACAGCAGTTGCTCAGGTTGTAGAAAAGCCTACAGCATCTACACTTAAATTAACTGACGTAAAGGGTATAGGGGAGAAGCGCGCAACCCAGCTTAAGGCCATAGGCGTTGAAACGGTTGAAGCACTTGCAAAGGCCTCCGCAGAGGATATAGCTTCAAAGTTGAAAGTATCGCCAAAAATAGTAAGCCGATGGATAGAAGAAGCTAAGAAGCTTATTGAAAAAACTTGAAGCAGCCGTTTCCTACAGAGATTCAAAATCCTATTGTATTTCTTCTTTTAGCTTTTCTAATGGCTTTTATTAAAGTTTCCAGCTCCTTTCTCCTATAAATTTCTCAAAAAGAACCCCATCAACGCCTCCATAATATCTACTAATTTTCCTTACCTCTAGATAGCCGAACTTTTTGTATAATGATATTGCAGCTGTATTATCTTCTCTAGCCTCAAGACGACACTTTAAAACACCTCTTTCCATAAAGATTTTTTCAATCTCTGAAAGTAGCTTAGCACCTATGCCTCTTCGCCTATACTCAGGCAGGACATCTATCGTTAATATATGGCCTATAAGCATATTATCCTCGTAATAGGTGATTCCAATAATAAAGCCTACAATCGTCTTCCCGCTTCTTGCGATTAGATTTATGGAATTGGGATGTATTAATAAGTTGTATAGGTGTTTCTTGCTAAAAGCCTCACTTTCGAAACATTTCTTTTCAATTTCATAAAGCTTATTTAAGTGTTCTACAGAAGCCACTTCAATTATTATAAGGCTCACCATAAATCTAATAGATCTTAGAGGATTTAGGTTTATCCAGCTCAGTTTTCAACTTAGTAGTTATCTGCTTTAATTCAAAAAATTGCTGGACAAAAAAACCTACAAAGAATCTAAGCCAAAGCGTTAAAACTCTATTGAGTATCGTTGATGTTGCGCTTATTCCAGAGGGGACGCCTAATACGCTATAAATTGTAACCATAGTTATTTCAGGCAATCCTACTTCAAAGGGAATACCGAGGGGGATAGACTTCACAGCTGAAATTATCGACTGAGAAACAAGTATAACACTCCAGGAAACCTTGAAGCCTAGTGATAAAAATACTAAGTAGGACGTGGCTAAATATGAAAACCATGAGAGACTGGACAATAAAAGAGCGGAGACGATAACGTTTGGGGCGCGTCCAAACTCTAGAATAGAAGAGTGAAACATGTTGGCAAGTTTTTGAGCTTCATCTCTTATTTTCGTAGGCTTCCAGCGTCCCTTGCTAACAAATTCAATGGCTTTAAGTAGGAGGTCAATCAATCGCAAGGTCCACTGCTCTTTTATGCATAGAAGCAAAAGCAATACTATTAAAATTGCCGTTGCAGTTATTAGGAATAAGCTAATATTGAATATTATGCTGTTTATTTGCGTCTCTGACAAAAGCATGCTTAATCCCAAGATAAGAGAGAGGAAACCTATGGTCATTCCTATCAGCCTGTGGGCAACAAGTGAGGCTACAACCTTTCCGCTTACATCATTTCCATAATCCCTAGAAACTAAATAAAGCCTAGAAAATTCACCGCTTATTGACTCAGCTGGAACGATTATATCTATAAATAGGCTGTACCAAACGTAAATGTATGCTCTAAGTACTGAAAGTTTAACTGAAAGATGTCTTAACAAAACACGCCATGCTTCAGAGAGAAAGAAAACATCTAGAAATACGAATAAAGCGGCTAACAAGTAAAAGCGTGGATTCGCTTGCTGAATTATGGAAATTATTTGAGGAATATCTACCCTTAATAAGTATAGATATGCTATGAAGGCGCATATTCCAAGAATGGGTATAACAGCCATTTTCCAGCCGCTTAATTTAATGGGATTCATGCTGAGCCACGACTGTAAATCCAATGGATTAAGGTGATGAGCATATAAGTTTTAAGCTTAGTTTATCCACAAGAACCTTTAGTTTTTGCATGCCAGATGTTAAATGCTTTTTCTCACATCCCCTATTTGCATCAAGAAGCTTAAATTTAATTTGTTTGAAACAAATAAAACGATGTATGAGAGTGAATGAGACTTGTTGTCCCATGGAGAAGCTCTAGGTTTAGTTGAGAAGTACATTTCAAAAAGGAATATTCGTTACCATATGCTGGCTGTTGAAGCAATTATGCGCAGCCTTGCGAGATATTTTGGAGATGATGAAGAAATGTGGGGTTTGGTTGGTTTACTCCATGACATTGACTACGAATTTACAGCAGATAAGCCTGAGAAACATACACTTATAGCTGCTGATATTCTCAAAGATAAGCTATCTGGAGATTGTATTGAGGCTATAAAGGCGCATAACTTTGAACATACAGGTGTTAAGCCTGAAACGTTAATGGCAAAAGCTTTAATTGCAGCAGACGCCATATCTGGGCTTTTAGTTGCTTGTGCTCTAGTAATGCCCTCTAAAAAGCTTAATGAAGTTAAGGTTGAAACAGTGTTAAAGAAATTTAAGGCTAAAGATTTCGCTAAAAGTGTTAGTAGGGAAAGGATTCTCTACTGTGAAGAAATTGGGCTTCCATTGGAGAAATTTGTGGAAATCACTCTCGATGGGTTGAAAAGTGTAGCAGAGGAAATAGGATTATAAATTTTCAGCCTTTTTCTGTGGACTTCCATACAAGCCAAACTCCGAAGGTGAGTCCAAAAACCATTATGAAAGGCAGCATTACCAAAAGTATATTGCCTAAGGGATTAATAAGTAACTCAGACGTCTTAGGATGGAGTTCAAGTTGATAAATACCTGCAATCGCGCCTATAATAAGCAAGATGCAACCAGTAATTAAGCCAATGTATGCTTTCAAACTAGCCACTTACACCACCTAACAGCTTCATTTCGCAATTTCATATAAGTATGAATGACCTTTTATTTAAATTCTGGGATGGAATTTCCAAGCTTTCTATCTAGGCATGCTCTCACAAAGCCATAGTACTCGGGGTCGGGTTTAGATGGTCTACTTTTAAATTCTCCATGGAATTGGGAGGCGAAAAAGAAGAAGTGTTCAGGTAACTCAAGAATTTCCATCCTTTTACCATCGGGGCTTTTACCAGAAAAAACTAGACCATGTTCTCTAAGCGTCTTAACATAATCTAGGTTAACTTCAAATCTATGCCTATGTCGCTCATAAATTTCTAGACTTTTATAAAGCCTATGGGCTAATGTACCTGGCTCTATAATGATCCTGTGAGCGCCCAGACGCATAGTCGCTCCCTTATACTCTACGCGCCTCTGTTCAGGCATTAAGTCAATAACTGGATGCGGAGTGTTTGGATCTATCTCTGTGCTATTAGCATCTTTTAGCCCGCATACATTTCTTGCAAACTCTATTACGGCTAATTGAAAACCGTAGCAAATGCCTAAGAAGGGTATGTTATTCTCCCTTGCAAATTTTATCGCCATAATTTTGCCTTCAGCGCCTCGTGATCCAAAACCATATGGTACAAATATTCCATCAAAATTTTTCAGGACATTTATTTTGCCTGGGTTTTCTTCAAAAGTTTCAGCTTCGATATAGTGTATGTTAACTTTTGTTTTACATGCTGCACCTGCATGTCTGAGGGCTTCATTCATGCTCACGTAGCTATCCGCGAGACCAGCATATTTCCCAACAAGAGCTATTGTAACTTCATGTTCTGGGTTAAGTAAAGCATCCAGAAACTTTCTCCATTCGTCATATTTAGGCGGGTTTCCTCGTAAACTTAGCCTTTGACATATAAAGTCGCCCATACCCTGCTCATCGAGAATTAAGGGGACTTGGTAAATTGATTCAACATTATACGAGCAGAATACAGCATTTTCAGGTATAGTGCCGAAGAGGGCAATCTTCCTTAATGTTTCCTGATCAATTTTACGAGAACATCTTGCAACAATTATGTCAGGCTGAATGCCTATACGCCTCAACTCATTAACGCTATGTTGAAGAGGCTTCGTCTTCATCTCGCCAGTTACATCTAGTATTGGCACTAGGGCCACATGAACGTAAAGAGTGTTTGCGTAACCCTCTTCAAGGCGCATTTGCCTAATAGCCTCAAGAAATGGCAAGCCCTCAATATCGCCTACTGTGCCCCCTACTTCCGTTAAAACCACGTCAACATTAGAGCTTGTAGCTACTTTTCTTATACGCTCCTTTATCTCATTGGTTATGTGAGGCACAATTTGGACACATTTTCCAAGGAAGTCGCCGCGGCGTTCCTTTTCAATAACCGTCTTGTAAACGAGGCCTGTAGTGATATTATTCTCCTTTGTTAAGTTTAGATCAAGAAAGCGTTCATACCATCCCAGGTCTAAGTCAGTTTCGCCACCATCATCAGTTACGTAAACTTCTCCATGCATGTATGGGTTCATGGTCCCGGCGTCAACATTAACATATGGGTCAATTTTTATAGCTGTAACTTTAAATCCTCTAGCTTGTAGCATCTTCCCGATAGAGGCTGTGACGATACCTTTACCTACAGAGCTTAAAACTCCACCTGTAACGAAAATATACTTAATCATTAGTTTCCCAGCCGCTCAATAATGACAAAACCTAGAGCTCATTTAACATTTAAGTTTAATTCTGCCAGCTATTTTATAGTGTTGAAGTAGTACAGCCGCAGAGGAGCGACGAATGCCCATAAGTAAAACTCCCACAACCGTTTATTGGCTTGGAGATAATCTATATCTCAACATAACTAATCAGTGCTCAAATAATTGTTATTTTTGCATCAGGAATTTTAAGACCGGCGTAGGAGGCTTTAACCTCAAACTTCCAGAGGACCCGCCTGTGAAACAAGTGATAAATGAGCTCCAAAGCGTGTTAAACCTTAGGAATTGGCGAGAGATAGTGTTTTGCGGGTTTGGGGAGCCAACCGCTAGGCTGGATTGCATAATTGAAGTATGCAGTTGGATAAAGCGTCACTATGGTAAGATTGTACGTTTACGATTAGACACTAATGGACAGGGGTACCTCCTAAATGAGGGAAGAGAAGTTGTGAATGAACTTAAAGAAGCTGGGATAGAAAGGGTTAGTGTAAGCTTAAACGCGCCGGATAAAGAAACTTATAACATTATTTGTAGACCGAAGTTTGAAAATGCCTTTGAAAGCGTTATAGCCTTCATAGAAAAGGCTAAAAAGCATATGGATGTTGAAGTCACGGCGGTTTCCATTCCAGAAGCTAACATTGATAAAATTGCTGAGCTAGCTAATAGTCTAGGCGTAAAGCTTCGTGTAAGAGAGTATATACCCTGCATATTGTGATAAAATTAGCTGTTTAAACACAACTCCATGTGTAGATAGAGCTTTTATTCTTGGGAGGGAGAATACATAATTTAGTGGAGGGACATTTAGGCTTGAAAATGGAGAAGTCTGAGTTTATGGCTTATTTAATCATATCAGTCGGCTTGATCCTGTTAATTTTAACGTTTACCATTTCATATTTTATGGTGATGTCCGTGGTTAGTATAACTGCTTCTCAAGATTTTTCAGAAGCTATTGCTTTTGCCATAGGACCTCTAGCAGAGGCCATTATTAGGCTTATATTTCTCGCGATAATGGGCTGGTCTGGTTCAGTTATAACAGTGAGGGGCATACAGCTATATAGGGAAGCAAAAACATGGCAGCTAAAAAGTCAAGAGCTATTGAAGAGTGAACAAAAAAGTTAATGCTGAGGCTCTAGTTAACATCAGCAATTACATAGTTGAGTGGCAAGGGCATGTTGATTGCAGGTATAGATGATGCTGGACGCGGCTCAGTAATAGGGCCTCTCGTTATTGCAGGCATTTTAATTGATAATGGAATGATGCAGCAGCTTAAAGATCTTGGTGTAAGGGATTCTAAGCTTTTATCTCCAAAAAGAAGGGAGGAACTTGCAGATAAAATTAAGAAAATTGTTCTTAAATGGACTGTTGTTAAGCTTTCGCCAGCTGAAATAGACAAAGTTGTTGAGGCTGGTAGAAAACTTCACAAGCTTAATAGGCTTGAGGCACAAGCTATGGCTAAGGTTATTGAGGAACTTAAGCCAGACATCGTTTATGTGGATGCCTCTGACATTATTGAGGAACGCTTTAAACAACATATTTCTGAGTATTTAACCTTTGACGTAGAAATAATTTCAGAGCATAAAGCAGATAGAAAATACCCTGTAGTTTCTGCGGCATCAATTATAGCAAAGGTTGAAAGGGATATGGAGATTAAGAAGCTTCATGCAATGTATGGGGATATTGGCTGCGGCTACCCATCTGATCCTAAAACCATATCTTTCCTAAGCCGGATTATTCAAGAACGAGGGGAATACCCTGATTTCGTGAGGAGATCATGGAAGCCGGCTAAGAAGCTTAAAAGCGAGAAAACTTCAAGGCAGTTGAAACTTATTTAGAGTTTATAGAGATCCTCGGGTCTGCTTATTTTTGAGAATTCATCACGGGCAATGCATGGGATATCCTCATTTGTGGGTTTCCTACCATCCTCTGTAACTATGACGGGTTTAGCTTGAACAACTTTACTTAAGCGTAGGATCTCTTCAACCCTCTGAATTGAATCTCCTATATTTTCGTTTATAACTCCGCCTACGATGTGGGTCTCATCTTCAGGGATTTTTATGACGAAATCAAATGGCATTTTTCTAATAGTTACAAAGTCGTAGTCTAGGAGTTTCCTGAAAATTTTTCGCACAAATCTATTTTTTACAATAATTCTTCTGGCGTGAGCTTGCCTTTCGCCTATTTTTTCTTGTGTTGCAAAAACATTTATGGGTTTGGCTACAGGTATACCCAGCACCTTTATTAGTTTATATGCCACGGTTACCGAGGCTTTAGCTGTCCCCTGCTCGTAGCTATACATAGTTCTCCTAGAGATTCCAACTTTTTCAGCCACCTCGCCTATTGAGTAACCAAGTTCTTCCCGTCTGCGCTTAACAGCTTCGCCGTCTATTTCAACATAGTATCCGCCTGGACCCGCTTGCACTAAGGGGTGTATTCCTCGAAGGACATTTCTTAAGGTTTTAAGGGTTATTGCGAGGACGCTGAATCTTGAATAAACTGTATCATCTTCAAGGGGCTTGTCACGTGTTCTTTCGCTAATTAGGAGAGAGACAGCATTAATATTTTCAGAGATAAGTCTTAACTCTAATGAGTCTTGAGGTATAATGGAGCCTATGTCGGGTTGAACCTTTATGAATAGTAAAGTTTCCTTCCTTCTAGCAGCTACATCAAAACAGCTTGGGCCAGAGTTATAAATGCAGGATGTCTCGAATCCAGCTTCCTTCAACATGGCCTCCGTGGCTTTTACAGCAGAATCGTCTCTATAGGCCATAGAGGCCGCCTATATAGTAGGCATATTATAGCATAAATATAAAGTTATACGCCTAGTTCTCTAGATTTTAGCCACTATCATAGCGTGAGCTTTATCATAAGGTTCTAAGTGGACAACATCCATAATATTGAATCCTCTACTCTCTAAAACCTTAACTTCTCGTTTATAAACTTCGTCAGGCTCCTTTGTTACATCAATACTTTGAGCCTTAACTGCTAGCATTATCCACCCGCCTTTTTTCAAAAAAACGTCAGCGTTATCGGCAAGAATCTTCGCCTGCTCAGGCTGAGCTATATCACAATATATGACGTCAACTTTACCCTTAACGAACATTACGTATCTTTCAGGAAATCGAGCATCCTCAAGGATTGGAATCATGTTAAGCCTATATGGGCAGACGTTATTTACAAGCTCCCTTACAGCTCTAGGCGCAAACTCAACACAGTACACATATCCCTTCTCTCCTACGATATCTGATACGTGGCTCGCAGTTGTTCCAGAGGCAGCTCCAAGGTACAGCACCTGATCCCCAGGATTTATTGGCACCACTTTTATATCCTTGAGAATGGCTGCGGCTAACTTGCTTCTAAAGGCGTCCCATAGGCGGTATTCTACCCCCTCATATTTGATAAGTTTCTCTCCATAAACACTCCTGCCTGGAGCTAGATTTCTAGTTGCAAGCCTATAGCTTCCATCATCTAGGAAAACTTGATAAACTTGCGGAAACTTTGGATGAGGCTTAACGTGCATGTTTACGCTTCCTCCTCTCCTTTTTAGCATGTTTCTTTATGGGGGGCTTAGCAGGAGCCTTTACAGGCGGCTCAGCATACTTCTCCTTAATTTCTTCCACCCTCTTCTCTAATTCAGCTCTAAGTTCATCTCCTATAAATCGTCCTCCAAACAGGTCAGCTCTCGCAGCGATAGCAATTTTACCAGCCATGGCTCTAGCAATCTTCCCCCTCTGCCACTTTTTGGCATCATGTAGGTAAGGATGCTGAAATATTATTCCATGCTTTGGAGGCCTACTTCCAGTTTTTAGAGACCTAAATAGAGCCTTCTCAGCTCCTAAAACCTGTATTGTGCTAGCTGGCATTTTAGCTAGGTTTTCAAGGCTGCCTGCAAGGGCTATAAGACGAGCCCCCAGCAATGAGCCGGTTACGGCTTTAATATTTGGCGCCACCCCTTCCATAGCTTCATCTATATACTTCTCCAATTGATCACGTAATTCGTATAGAGCTAATATGTTCCGGGCAAGGGCCTGTATCTGCATTAAGTCTCCATCAGAAAGGTCAGCGCCCATTGAATCCTGAGCAGCTTCATAAACTTGTTTAGCCTTTGGTGAAGGCAGCCCCTCTTTAATGAGGCCCTCTAGCGTGTATTGGCTTCTAACACCTATATTTAACACAAGCCTTGCGTAAGTTTCATGCTTTTCCAATAGTCTGTCTAGCTCAGGGAAGTGTATACCGTACCACTCCCTAAGGCGGCTCATAAATAGGTTTGTCGTCTTATCTAAATCGTCCAGAGCCTGTATAGCCTGAGCTACTAATAGGTCTCGTTTCTCTACGGCTCTTTTAACTTTATGCTTTGTAAGCTCAATTGTGAAAGCGTGTACCCATCGGCGGAGATCTTCGTAATCTTTTACAAAACCCAGCTCTACTGCGTATCTATCCATACTGGAGCGAAATATTTCTCCAGCCATTGTGCTTTTTGAAAACTCAACATTAACTTTCACTGCTTCCTTAACGGCTTCAGCCAGTATAGGGTTTTCAAATATAAAGATCGTAAATCCCTTCTCTCTCAAGCTAGTAATCATCTCTAAGATTTCCTTGCTAAGTTTTCCAGACTCCATTTCAATTATGGCTTTAGCTGCAGCTTCAGGATCCTTTGAAAAGAGTACGTGAGCGACAATATTGTTATTTCCATCAAAGGCTAAGATGCCAAAGGGAGCTTGAATTATGGTTGCCTTCATCATTTTACTCCTCAAATCATTCACACTTATCTCATAGGATCTTAATATTGTTAAACTTTCCGAAACAATTCCATTAATTACCATGCATATCGTTGATGCGGCTAACTGAACCATGAGGCAAATTACAGAATTAAGCTTATCTCGTTAAAGCTATAAGCTTATATGGAAACTTTAGCGGTGGAGTCTCTCCCTTGAACGATGATCCTTTAAGCATTAATATTGCCGGGTTAAGGCTTAAGAATCCAACGATGCTAGCTTCAGGAATCCTTGGATACTCTGTAGAAACCCTGAAGGAAATTGCTTGCAGTGGCGCTGGGGCGGTAGTGACAAAGTCTATAGGAGCTAAACCTAGGAGGGGATATGCAAACCCTACAATCGTTCAAACAAAATGCGGCCTATTAAATGCTATGGGACTTCCAAATCCTGGTATAGAGGAATATGTCAAGGAAATTTACATGGCTAAAAACCTTTTAGAAGTTCCATTAATTGTAAGTGTTTATGGCTTTTCAGCCGAGGAATATGCTACTGTAGCGAGACAAGCTGCGGTCGCTGGAGCTGATGCTATAGAGCTTAACGTGTCATGCCCCCACGTTAGGGAAACAGGAGCTGAAATAGGTCAAAATCCGGAAATCTTAGCGGAAGTTGTTAGGAAGGTAAAGGAGGCTATTGACAGGCCTGTTATCGTTAAGCTTTCCCCGAATGTGGCGGATATTGCAGAGATCGCTGAAGTTGCTGTTAAAGCTGGAGCTGATGCCATAACAGCCATAAATACTGTTAGAGCTATGGCGATAGATGTAGAGACTACTAAACCCATATTAAATCATAGGATTGGCGGATTATCTGGACCAGCTATAAAGCCCATAGCAATAAGATGCGTGTATGAAATTTATGAAAGGGTGAAGGCGCCTATAATTGGCTGTGGAGGTATAATAAGCTGGCGGGATGCTGTAGAGTTTATGCTAGCGGGGGCTTCAGCTATACAAATTGGAACCGGTATAGCCCTTAAGGGATTAAGCATCTTCAGAGCGATAGTTGAGGGTGTAAATGCGTATTTAAAGCGGAAGGGCTTTAGGAGGGTGGATGAAATTGTCGGCATGGCTCACCGCAGCTAATAAGCTTAGAGTAGCAAGGATTTTAGGCAGTAAAGTTGAGACGCCTACTGTTAGGGTTATAGCCTTTAGGGATTTATTATGTAGGAGGGCGAAACCTGGACAGTTTATAATGTTATGGATTCCCGGAGTGGACGAGATACCATTAAGCATTCTTGACGTTAATGATGATGGAATTGTCATGGTTGCGGTTAAGAGGGTTGGTGAAGCTACACAAGCTCTTCATGAAAAAAGGTCTGGAGACGCTATTGGGATTCGAGGGCCGTTTGGCAATAGCTTTACCATTACGAGGGGTAAAGCCTTACTAGTTGGTGGCGGCACGGGAATAGCTCCCTTACTATTCTTAGCTAAGAAATTGAAAATGGAAGGGGTGAAGCCCCAGTTTATAGCTGGGGCGAAGACTAAGGATGAACTCTTATTAATTAATCAATTGAGGGATATATGCGGCGCTGAAAATGTATTGGCAGCGACGGAAGATGGGAGTTATGGCTTTAAGGGTTTAGCAACTCAGCTTATGGAAAAAACCTTAGTCAACAGTTCATTTGATATAATTTATGCCTGTGGACCAGAGCCAATGCTATGGGAGGCGCATAATATAGCGGGGAGGCACAATCTACCCTTTGAAGCAAGTCTTGAGAGGATTATGCGCTGCGCCATTGGTATATGTGGAAGCTGTGTTATTGGAAAATATCGAGTTTGTAGAGATGGCCCGGTCTTCAATTATGAACAATTAAAGTCTGTTGAGGATTTTGGACGCTGGAAAAGGGACTTTGATGGCAAAAAAATACCGATACAATAGTCCCACTAACTATATTAAGTTAAATCATCTGTCTCCTAAAGATTTAAAAGCATAATAGCCAATTAGTTTGGCGATCATGAGCCGTCAAACACTTATCGACATCTTGGAAGAAGCCTCCTTATCCCGTTTCCATTATAAAATTCTACTAATTGGGTGTTTGGTGTATGCCTTCACAGCTATGAATGTAATGCTTATAGCCGCTGTGTTAACGCCAATAATAAGTGAGTTTAAGCTTGATCCATTAGGGTCTGGCTTACTATTAAGTGTAGGTTACCTTGGCATGTTTATCGGTGCAATAACATGTGGCGTCCTCGCCGATCGCTGGGGCAGGAAGAAAACATTAATATTTACAACAACAACCATGACTGCCTTCACGGCTGCTAATGCCTTAGCTCCAGATCCACTCACTATGGGGCTTCTCCGTTTCCTAGCTGGAATAGGTCTTGGAGGCGCTCTCCCCCAGCCAGGGGTATACGTTTCAGAGTATATACCAGCGAGGTATAGGGGACGCTTTCTAGGCTTAGTTGAGGCTTCATGGGTTTATGGTGCCCTTTTATCACTACTTTTCCCATATGTAATGTTTCCAATAGTTGGTTGGCGCCTAACATTCCTCGTGGCGCTGGTGCCAATAATCCTCGTCCCCATGGTAGCTCACTTTCTTCCCGAGTCTCTAAGGTATTTACAACTTAAGGGAAGGGTGAATGAGGTTTTAGAATCCCTTACGAGGGAGGGAATAATTCCCAAGGGCTTTACCGAAACATCATCAACTCCTCCTAGAGGACGTAAACTAGTAGAGACTTTGAAAGAGTTATGGTCTAAAAGCCTCTGGAAGAGAACGCTACTTTTATGGGTTTTCTGGGCCGTTCTAGTCTATACATACCATGGAATCTTCATATGGCTTCCAACAATCTATGCGAAGGAAATGGGCTTAACAGTTGTTAAATCCATTGAGTGGACTCTAATAGTTACTTTAGCTCAGGTTCCTGGATATTACAGTGCAGCACTGCTACTAGACAAAGTTGGTCGAAAAGGAATTTCCATAGTTTATCTCGCCATGGCTGGTTTGGGCAGCGTATTTCTGGGGTTATCTTCAAGCTCCAACGATATCCTCTTGTGGAGCATAGTGATTTCATTCTTCAATTTAGGTGCATGGTCAGCGCTATACACTTACACCCCTGAGTTATACCCAACTCATATTAGGGGTACAGGATCAGGAACTGCTGCAAGCATAGGCCGCGTGGCAGGTATAATAGCGCCAACAGCTACTCCGCTTCTCTATGCTTATGGAGGGCTAGCAGCTCCATTTACAGTATTTGCACTTGCCCACTTCTTAGGCGCTATGGTAGTAGCTGTTCTCGGCATTGAAACAAAGGGTAAAAAATTAGAGGAAATTTAAAAATTAACCCAATATAGCCTTTATATCTTCTTCTGGAGTTTTGATAGGCATTATGTTGAATTTCTCCACGAGGACTTTTAGTATGTTAGGTGTTACGAAGGCTGGGAGACTTGGTCCAAGGCGTATATTTCTTATTCCCAAATATAGAAGTGACAATAGTATTGCTACAGCCTTCTGCTCATACCAAGATAGTATCAGCGACAGAGGCAATTCATTTATATCTACATTGAAAGCTTGAGCTAGAGCTTGGGCGATTTTTATAGCTGAGTAAGCGTCATTACATTGTCCAATATCCAATAGCCTTGGTATACCCTCTATTTCGCCTAAGTCCTTGTCGAAGAATCTGAATTTACCACATGCGAGGGTTAACACTATTGTGTCTCCTGGTGTTTTCTCAACAAATTCGGGATAGTAGCTTCTCCCAGGCTTTGCCCCATCACACCCTCCCACGAGGAAGAAGTGGGTGATTTTTCCCTCTTTCACAAGCTTCACTATCTTATCAGCTATGGATAGAACGGTTTTTCTTGCAAAGCCTACTCTAACGGTTTGTGCACAAATGTCCCTTTGGAATCCCGGAAGCTCTAAGGCTTTTTTAATCACTGGCGTAAAGTCATTATTGAGTATGTGGGTTACACCTGGAGCGCCTACAGGACCTATAGTGAAGATATTATCCCTATAGCTTTCTAGGGGTACTTGGAGGCAGTTGGTTGTCATGAGAATAGCGCCTGGAAATTCAGCGAATTCCCTACGTTGATTCTGCCAAGCTGTGCCATAATGCCCATATAAATGTGTGTATGCCTTAAGTTTTGGATATCCGTGAGCTGGAAGCATTTCGCCATGAGTGTAAACGTATATTCCCTTACCCTGCGTTTGCTTCAGGAGCTCTTCTAAGTCTTTAAGGTCATGGCCTGAAACTAGGATAGCTTTACCTTTTTTAGCTCCTAAAGGCACCTCTGTTGGCACAGGATGGCCGTAGGTTTCAGTATGAGCTTCATCTAAAAGCTCCATGGCGCGAAGGTTAATTTCTCCACACTTTAGTGCTAGGCTTAGGAAGTCATCCACTCCAAGCTTATTGTTTAGTGGAGCTGTGAGAGCATTCTCGATAAATCTAAATACTCTATCATCTTTTTTGCCTAAGCGATACGCATGATAAGTGTAGGCGGCTACACCCTTAACGCCAAACGTTAATAGACTTTGAAGAGCAAATAGATCTGCTTCAGGACCTGTTTCAGGTGGAACTTTTACGGCATATTGCCCAGCTTGCTCAAGCAAACCATTACGGGATCTAGCGATTTTAAGGCTTGCAGGCCCAGGAATATCAGTATTCCCTCCCGCTCTCCTAATTTTTTCCTTTAATTTTTCTCTATGGGATATTGATTGCTGAATATAATTAATGATTCTTTCAGGGTCAAAGTTTACATTAGTTAAAGTACTGAATAGAGCCTCGCATAGGAAGAAGTCAACATCTTCGCTATGGACGCCTACTTTTCTAGCCTCAATAGTTACTTGTGACAGGCCTCTAAGAGTATAAATTAAGAGGTCCTGAAGAGCAGCAACCTCAGCATCTTTACCGCATACCCCTGTTATAGTACAACCGCGGCCTTTAGCTGTTTGCTCACATTGATAACAGAACATTTGTACAGCATTCATATGCTTTTTCACCAGCCTCCATATAATCTTCATGAAAAATAATGGTTGCCCCTAAATGGTTAGGGGATTTCGCTACCAAAGTAATTCTCAACTAACCGTTTAAGCGCCCTACGGCAGATTTCAGAAAAAGTTGAAGATTTAACTCCCAATTTAGCCGCTAGCTCCCGAGCCTCTATCCTTCTAGGATAATCAAAGAAACCGGATTTAAATGCAAGCCATAACAATCGCTCCTGTTTCTCGGTTAAAATGGTCTTTTTATGCTTAAATCTCCCTATTTTCTTGATATTAACCCTGTAGCCCATTTCCTCTAATTCGTTAATAATTTTTTGGTAAGTGTCAAAGTCTGGAACCATAAAACTGTAGAGGATATTTGATGAATCGATGCTTTTTCCTGATATTAGAAAAGCGCCATGCGCCAGAATAGTGTTACAGACTATGCAGCCTTCACTCTCAAACCACAAATGCCGTAAACCAGTTTTAGTTTCTCCTATAAAGTCTACGGGTAATTGATTAAGTTGGGATGGAGATATAAGAATTAGATGTTTAATAACACCCTTAGTTACACCCCTTACATCAACAACCTTAATATGCTTTAGCCCATAAGACGAGAGAGTCTCAATAACTTTGCATTTCTTATTTTCAACCTCTATTGTTACATCATATGGCTCACGCCAAGACGACAATCACTTCACCATCATATGTGATTGATGTAAACGGGCGGTTTTGCTTCTTCAATTTTACGTCTTTTAACATCTATGCTTGTGAGACATTTACCTTTATTGGGGCAATATTTTTCAACATGATAAGAGAAAGCTTTGAACACTTTCTCCATAGTTTCCTTGTTAAGGAAATAAATACGCTCTTTCCCCCTCCTCTCCACAAAAACGAATTGGCACCGTAGTAGGGGCCTAAGGCTATGGGATATCAAGCTTTGCTCCTTATTTAGGGCTTTTGCTATTTCTGTTACACTTTTTGGACCTTCACGGAGGATTTCGAGAATTTCTAATCGCGTGGGATTAGCTAAAGTTTTAAAGAAATTGTAACAAATTTTACTTAAAGGGACAGACATATGAAGTCTCCGTCATATGAATCAAAGTTCAATCATCGTAATAAGCTTTACTGGCAGCCTTCTCTGAGGAAGCTGGCTAGATTTTCACGCAAGCTTTACATTAAGAAGCTCATAATTCATAAAAAGGGGGATGTTCTCCTTAAAGGCACTAATATTAAAGGCTATAGAGGAGTATAATCGCTACAGGAGCCCTGAAGCTAAAGCTAAACTTGTTGAGATAGATGGTGACGAAATTATTTTAGACATAGAGGGAAACTTTTGCTGTAGCTGCGGAGTTTATGATTACCTTGAAGATTTTATATATGAGATAAAGCGACTTTCTGAATTGAAGCTTTCAATTGCAGAATTTAGGGAATATGAGCCTGGAAAAATTAGGGTTAAGTATATTTTAGAAGCTGGCTCTAGCTAGACTTAATTCTCTCAGCAATTGCTACACCGAAGTTGAAACATTCTGCTATTTTCTCCTTGGTGGGGGCGTATTGAGCCTCAATGCTTTGATTATAAATTGTAAAGCCAGCTTTTCCAGCAGCCTCTATCATTTGCTTAACGGCGCCGCCTCCCCATCCATATGAGCTGAAGAAAGCCCAGAGCTTTCCTCTAGGCTTTAAGTTGATTATATAATTTAGGAAGGCAGCTACAGACGGGAATATTGCGTTATTAAGTGTTGGGGATCCTACCACCACGGCTTTTGCCTCTAAAATTTCAGCTACAATATCCGTTAAATCGGAGTCCCTAAGCTTGAAGAACTTTACAGAAATACCTCGGCTAGTCATCCCCTCAGCTATTGCCCGAGCCATGGCGGCAGTGCTCCCCCACATGCTATCGTAAACTATGACGGCTTTATCCACCGTTTTACCTTCACTCCAGCGCATGTAAGCATTAACAATCTTCATGGGATCGGAGCGCCAGATAACTCCATGGCTTGGAGCTATCATTTTTATGGGGATTTTCATAGCAATTAATTCTTGAATTTTCCTAGCGATTAATGGTGAAAGCGGCATTAGGATGTTCGCATAATACTTTGCCGCTTCCTCCATCAAAGTAGCTTCATCAACTTCGTCGTCAAATCTTTCAGAAGTTGCAAGATGCTGTCCAAAGGCATCATTAGGCATTAAAATAGCATTCTCAACGATGTATGTAAACATGCTATCAGGCCAATGCAACATAGGCGCTTCTATAAATTGAAGAGTTTTCCTTCCAAGCCTAAGTTGATCCCCAGTTTTTACAGTTTCAACATTTGATAGCCCGCTATAATACTTTGGGATGTCTTCCCCACAACGTTTAGAGGCAATTATTTTCGCATTTTTCGCTTTTTCAGCTATGGAGGGGAGGCTTCCTGAATGATCTTTTTCAAGGTGATTAATAATAATGTAGTCAATATCACTTGGGTTGATAATTTCGTTAATATTTCTCAAAAATTCATCTGAAAAATTGCTCTTTACAGTATCTATTAAGGCTACTTTTTCATCAACAATAAGGTAGGCGTTATATGTTGTCCCACGACGAGTTGAGTAGCCATGAAAGTCCCTTATATCCCAGTCTATAACTCCAACCCAGTAAACATCTTTCGCTAATTCAATATTAGCCAAGATTTAGCTATGCCCCCACCGGTACATAATAAGGCAGCTCGGATTAATGAACATTTCCAAAATAATGTACTGTCAAGGCTTATATCATGAAAATTAGAGAGTTATTATTATGCCTGTGATTAATGTAGATAGCCGTAATTGGGATGAGGAGATTATCCGCTCTAATGTTTTAACAGTAGTGTACTTTTGGCATGAGCGATGCCCATGGTGCAGGGAGATGGAGCCAATATTCAACAAGGTAGCGGCGGAGTATGAGGGGAAGGTTAAGTTTGCTAAGCTAAATGTTTTAGAGTCTGTAGAGAATCGAGAGTTAGCAATAAGTCTCGGCGTTACAGGGACACCTACCTTGATTTTCTTTTGTAGCGGCAGGGCAGTAGCACAAGTTCTTGGCTTTATAACAGAGGAGGAGCTTAGGGAAACTGTAGAGGATACGCTTGCACGTCACAGTGTATGTATAGCAAAAAGCTCTGACCTTAGAGATTACATATTTTAATCGATTTGGCTTGTTACTGCCTTAAAGCCTCTAGCCACCATTGTAATAGACTGCAGCTCCATAGCTGTATTTGGATTCCTTACTAAACTTATCCATAGTCGCTTAAGTTATCCTCAAAAAAGGTTATATCTTGCTGACTGATATTGTGGTGTATTTGCGGGTGCAAACGTGATGAAAGGTGATCGACAAATTCGAGGCTGATTTTGTAAAATTATTAAGCATGGATTACCGCCCGCTGGAAATTGAAAGGGAAATCCGTGAGTTCTGGGAGAAAAATTGCATACAGGAAAAACTCATGGAGCTTAGGATGAAGAATAACATAGGCGTTCTTGGGTATGTAGAGGGGCCTCCAACCCTCAATGGAATACCCCATGTAGGTCATGCTCGAGGACGCATCATGAAAGACCTCCGCTATCGATGGAAAACCATGCAAGGCTACTTTATACCCTTCTGGGCAGGCTGGGACTGTCAAGGGCTTCCTGTGGAACTTGAAGTTGAAAAACTGTTAGGTGTTAAAAACAAGAGAGAACTTCTTGAACGTGTTGGCGAGGAACGCTTTGTTGAGGAATGTAAAAAGACCATAATGCGCTATCATAAGGAGTGGGTTGAAGCTGACAAGAAGCTTGGCCTCTTTATAGATCAGAGGAAAGCTTATTGGACTTATACAGACGAGTACATTGAGCGAGAGTGGCAATATCTTAAGAGGGCTTGGGAGCAAGGCCTCCTTGAAGAAGGCTATTATGTTGTAGCATATTGCCCAGGGTGTCAAACAAGCTTAAGCAGCGCAGAGGTTGGGTATGAAGGCTCCTATAAGGAGGTAGAAGATCCATCACTTTACTTCAAATTTAAGTTGGCAGGCAGTGATAACGATTACTTCCTAATCTGGACAACTATGCCTTTCACGATAGTTACTGATCTAATGCTTGCAGTTCACCCCGATGCAGAATATGCCAAGGTGCAAGTTGGAAATGAAAACTGGATAATTGTTAGACAACGGGTTGAGCCATTAATGCAGGAGCTCAACATATCTGAGTATAGAATTGTAGATACCATGCCTGGCAGAAGCCTTGAGGGGATCAAATATGATTATCCATTCAAGGATCTTATTCCTAAACAGGCTGAGTTTGATGAGCATCCACTAGTACACAGGGTTGTATGTGAGGACTTTGTGGACGTTAATACCGCAACAGGTGTTGTCCACTTATCGCCGGGAAATGGTGAAGAAGACTTTGAAGCCGCTAGGAAGAGGGGTGCTCCTGTTTTCGCCCCATTTGATGATGAAGTGAAGTTCACTAATGAAGCTGGAGCATTTAGTGGCTTATTTGCTAGAGATGCTGATGAAAGAGTTATTGAAGAGTTAAGGAAGCGTGGTCTACTTGTTCAAGTTAAAACGATAAAACATGAATATCCAACTTGCTGGCGCTCCCACCACAGAATCATTTGGCTTGCAAGGAGGGAGTACTTCCTTAGAACAGATAAGATTAACGATAAAGTTGTGGAAGCTGCGGAGAAGGTCGAATATTACTTCGAACAGCCGAAGAACCGCTTTATATCATTCCTTAAAGAGGGGAAGCCTTGGTGTATATCCCGCGAAAGAGTTTGGGGTGCTCCTTTGCCAATCTGGGTTTGTGAGAAATGTGGCTATAAGACGCTTATAGCTAGTAAGCGTGAACTTCTTGAAAGGGCTATAGAGAAGCCGCAAGGCCACTTCGAGCTCCATAAGCCTTGGATAGACCGCATTAAAATTCAATGCGAAAAATGTGGAGGAATCATGTATAGGGAGCCTTTCGTGCTTGATACTTGGCATAATAGTGGAGCAGCACCATATGCCCGCTTTACAGATGAAGAATTTGAAAGATTTGTCCCCGTTGACTTTTTAACAGAAGGTATAGATCAGACTAGGGGTTGGGCTAACTCCCTCCTCCTTGAACATGTAATTTTAACGGGTAAGGCTGAAGCTCCATACAAGGCTTTTCTATTTCAGGGCTTAACGCAAGATGCTCAAGGAAGAAAAATGAGTAAGAGCCTCGGCAACGTTATTGAAGTCAAGAAGTTACTGGAGAATGCCTCAGCGGATGTTTTTAGGTTCTATATGATGAGGAAATGTTCACCGATAGATTTCATGAACTTTGACCTTGAAGAAATGAGACGGCGCCCATATCAAGTGCTTTCAACACTATATCACCTTAACCGCTTCTTCGTACAAAATGCTGTCTATGATGGATTTAATCCAAGGGAGCATAGCCTGGAATGGGCAATGAATAGAGGATTGTTGAGTAATCCAGATCTTTGGGTTCTCTCTAAGCTTCAACACACCATTGCAGAGTACACAGCAAAACTTGAAAGTTGCGAATTTAACTTAGCCATGGTTGAAATTGAAAACTTTATTGTGGAAGTTGTAAGCCGCCTATATGTCCCCATGATTCGAAAAGAGCTGTGGACTGATGACCCTGAAACGTTGAATAGGCGTCTAGCCATATATGCATGCCTTTGGCATATACTTAAAACAATGGTGCTGCTCTTCAACCCCGTTACACCCTTCCTCAGTGAATTCTTATACCAAAAGATTTACAGAAAACTTAATCCCGATCTTCCTGAATCAGTGAACTTTGAAAGTTGGCCTAAACCTGATTGGAAGGTTAGAAACCCTGCCCTTGAAAAAGCTTTTGAAAAACTCTTCACCTGTGTTTCAGCAGTATACTCAGCTAGGCAAAAGGCTAAAGTAAAGCGGAGGTGGCCCCTGAGGAAGGCTATAATCATTGCTCCAGAAAGTATTTGCCAGCTGTTGAAACCCCTAAATGAGCTTTTCCTAGAAATGGCAAATGTTAAAGAGGTTGAGTATCTCCAAGAGCCGCCAAAAAACATTCAAGATGAAACAGTAGCTGAAAAGTGGGCTTACGCATCAGAAGGAGGCATAACCGTTTACCTAGATATTCAGCGAGATGAGCAACTCTTAGGCGAGGGATTAATGCGTGACATAGCTAGAAGGGTTCAAGCCTTAAGGAAGGAGTTAGGCTTTATACCAACAGAAATTATTGGAAGCGTCTACATTGCTGGCCTTAATGAAGAACAGCTCAAACTGCTTAAGCCTTTCACCAGCCAAATGGCTGAATTGGTTCGAGCCAGAGAAGTTCAGCTTTATAGCGGCCAGCCAAAGCTAGAGGCTAAGTGGCATCGATATCAATTGGACGAAAGTGAAATACAAATAGCCATACTATAGGTAAAAAGCTAAAAGGGCTAAAAATAGAAAGCTTTAGGTTTTAAGCTGATTTATAACCGCTTCTAGTGCTTTTGAGGCATTATCTATTTTTTCTTGAAGTTTATTTAATTTTTCTTGAAGTTCAGATTTTTCTCTCCGTTCCTTTTCTAGTTCCTGCTTAAGTTTATCCACTTCCTCTTTAGATGGAGCTTCTGCCTCCTTTACTAAAAATGGCAGAACTTTTTCTCCACGTAGTAGCATTTCATAGGTTTCTCTGACTAGGCGGCCTGCTTCAGTCTTCCCAGTTAAGTGGGATCGTATTGTCTGTTCGCCTCTTCCAAGTTCGTCAGCTATTTTTGTAACAGTCATACCTGCTTTTTCTCTAGCAAGAGCGCCTGCAGCAACAGCTAATGAATCTATCCATGTTATACGATCCTTTGGATCAGCACAACGCATTTTCTCAATAACATCCTGTCTTGAAACTGTTCCAAGAAGCAAAACTGCTTCAAGTTTTTGAATATCTTCACGGCCTATGGGTTTCAGGGGGACTTCAATTTCACTCATAACCCTCACCTCCCCCCTCCATAAATCCTCTAGGGGTTATCTTGATAGTTTTATTCGGATATACTATTATACCTTTACTTGTTATATCAAAGGGATGACGCTTCATTGAGTGGCTAGTGCCACGCATCTTCCAAACAATTATTGAACGCTTAAGTTCTCCTTGATACTCGTCTAAGTCAAGCCTAATAATTCCATCAGCTGCGTGTTCAACGCCGGGGCCTCCAAACCCCCTATCAGTTACACTAACTTGGCTAACAAGAAAGCCTGTGCAGCCTAATCCTGCAAGAACCTTTTTAATAAGCATAAGGGTGGACCTAGCTAGCATTGGCTTCGTCATATATAATGTCGAAACAGAGTCGATAACAACTCGTTCAGCATTAATATCCGTTATAGCTTGACGTATAATGTCAAGAAAGCTTGGAATATCATCTGGATCCTTAACAACGTAGCGCTCTTTTTTTGCTGCTTCACCTATCCCAGACGTAAAGGCATCTACTATCGCGAATTTTCCTTCCTGCTCATAACGCCTAGGCTCCCATCCAAAGCGATCCATGTTAATTCTAACCTGGACAGGGTGCTCCTCAAGGGTTACCAATACGCCAGGTTCCCCAAGCTTAAAGCCCGCATAGAGAAATTGTTGGCCAAAAATGGATTTTCCAGTTCCAGGGCCACCTGATAAAAGGACAACATTCCTACGGGGTATGCCACCATTCAATATTTCATTCATACCAGGAATGCCGACATCTACACGCTCACTCATCAAAAAACCTCCAAAAATCACTCTACATTGATTTTTAATATAACCTCCACTCCATGTATAAATATTTCCATTAAATTAGCCCTTCTAAATTTCGATTTCACGCAAAAGGCTTTAAGACGACGCCTTAACAAATTTTTGGTGGCGATGAGGGGCCTCCTCTCTTCGCTGAGCATGAGATGACGAGGGGGCATACTCCTGAGCCAAATACTCCGAAAGCTCTAAATTTCTCATGAAGTCAAATTCAAGGGAATATGGGCCGGTAGTTCAGCTGGTACGAACGCCGCCCTCGCACGGCGGAAGTCGCGGGTTCAAATCCCGCCCGGTCCACTTAATTTTTAAGCGAATCCTTAACTAAAGGAATATTCTTTCCTTTAAGTGATGAAGATTGAGGGCTAAGTACGCTTACTTGCTTGAGGATGCGGAGACCTCAGCAAACGATAACCTACATTCAAGAGTATCTGGAGGAAAGGGTTAAACAAGGCGAAGCGTTTCTGATACTTGCTTTTTCCACGGACACTTGCGTAACCGCCATAGTGTTAGCTTTGCTGGTTATAGTCGTCAAAAAGTATGGAACGTGCGACATTAGAAAGCTGGCAGAAATAGAACAGAGTGCAGATGAGGAGCTGACAAAATTTGAGACTGAGCAGTGAAAGATTCTTTGAAGTAGCAAAGTATTGGGTGCTGCCCTTAATTTTAGGCTCAATAATTGGCTTAGCCATATTCCTCCTTGTCTACATTTACAAACTGCTAAATTATGCGTCATATATTATTGTAAGCTGGAATTCTTCATTTCTTTTAGCCTCAACAATTGTTGCGCTCCTCGGAGGATATTTAACAATAAGACTGTGGGCGGAAAATAAAGAGTGCGGTTGCGGAACAGAACTTGTAATTGAAAGATATCATTTCAAAAACGGCTTTGTTAGCTTGAGAGATACCATAAGCAGAACTTTGGCTTCTGCGATAACCATAGGTTTTGGTGGGAGCGCTGGGTTAGAGGGACCAAGTCTTTTGTTAGGTGGAGGAATCTCTTCGTTTATTGCTAGAAGGCTAAAGTTGGATCAAAAAGATGTAAAAACACTGTTTCTGTGTGGAGCAGCAGCGGGATTTTCAGCGATCTTTAAGGCTCCATTGACGGGGATATTATTTGCCCTTGAAATACCTTACAAGAGAGATATTGAAACCGAGGTTTTTATTCCAGCGTCTATTGCTTCTGTTACCGCCTATTTTACGTCCGCCATAATCCTTGGAACAGAAACCATTTTTCCAACTCCAACATTTATTATACCAACTCTTTCCACCCTTATGCATGCAATTTTTCTAGGAATCCTAGCGGCGTTAGTTGCGTTGGCATTCATGGAAGTCCTTGAAAGAACAAACAGTATAAGCAAACGGCTTGCCAGCAGACTTCCAATGTTGCTTATGACAATATTTGCTGGATTAATTCTCGGTGTCATAGGCTTGCTTTACCCTGAAGCGCTTGGGCTAGGTTACGATTTCATTCACAAAATCGCAATAGCCGAATTAGGAGAATTAACTTTGACAAATTTGACCGCACTTTTAATTTTAAAAATTGTAGCCACAAGCGTAACACTTAATTTCGGTGGAAACGGGGGGCTATTCATTCCATCGCTTTATGTTGGCGGCGCACTTGGGCTCATTTACGCACAAACTTTGAACCTTGAGACGCCTGTTTTATATGTCATATTATCAATGGCTGCAGTGCTGGCTGCGACGAGCAAAAGCCTTTTGACAAGTATAACTCTGGTTGCTGAAACTATGGGTCCAAGCTTTATAATCCCCACCGTTGTTTCCGCTGCTGTCAGCTATTTTCTTACGGGAAGCAGATCATTCTATAGAAGTCAGCTTGTGAATAAATTGAGCAAGCAAGGCATGTGCAATGCTAAAGTTGAATGTTCAAGTTTAAATTTAAGAAAGCAATTTCAAACCATAAAACCAAGGATGCTACGGTAACCTCAATAATTGACACGACTGAACCGACTTTCAGATAATCCCTAAGCCTTATTTTAACGCCTTTTCGGCGCATTGTTTCAAGCCACATTAAAATTGCTAAAGACCCGAGAGGGAAAAAGTGTGGGCCCAAGTTGTTTCCAATAATGTTTGAGAAAACCATGATTGTGAGGCCCTGCGAGTTTAGGCTAACACTGTTTGCTGCATGCTTTATCGATAAAAGGCCAAGGATGGTCATCGGCCAGTTGTTCATGACGCTTGCGCCGATTGTTACGGCCATGCTTGGTGCAAGCACAGATAGAAACAGCGGCAATGAGAGAGTTTTTGTGAAAAGGTATGCAAAGAATTCCACAGCGCCAGTATGCCTTAATCCATGAACAACTAGGAATATGCCCATCATGAAGAGCAGAATGTCCCAGTTGATCTCCTTTGCTAGGCTTTTTACGCCTTTGCGCTCTTCTTTCAACATTGAAGGCTTGTTTAAAGTTATTATGTAAATTCCTAGAAGAAACAATGCACCAGAGCATATGACAATTGAAACTGGGAGCCTGTTCAAAGAGGCTAAAACATAGCCAACGTCAATTGTAATCAAGGTTACTATGCTTATCCTTAAAAGCGCGGGAGTTATCAACCGTCCTTCAACGTTTGAGGCTTCCACAAGCTCCATCGAATAGGATTTTGGAACACTTTTTCTAAAGAAGGCGTAAACCAGAAGGAGACTGCTTACTATGGTGGCTATGGCTACGGGTCCCATAAAAATGGCGTGCTCGATGAAGCTGTATTTGAAAAAGTCTGCGCTCACAATGTTAATTGGATTGCTTGTGATTAACGGCATTGCAGCGGTGTCAGCAATCAGCCCGGCAGAGAAAAGGTAGGCCAGTCTTCCTTTAGCGTCTATTTTTAATTGGTTGATGATTTCGAGAACTATTGGCGTTAGTATAAGCACGGCGCTGTCGTTTGCAAAAAGTATGCTTACACAAGCGGTAAGCAGTGAAATGTAAAAATAGAGTTTTAAGCCGCTTCCGCCTGCCAATTTAACCACTTTTATGGCTGCCCACTTGAAAAACCCTATAGCATCTAATGTCACTGATAATGTTACAATTCCAATGAAGGCTAATGCGGCATCCCAGACGTCCTTAAAAGCCTCAGCTGCATCGCTTAACGTTACTGTGCCAAGCAAAAGCGAAACTGCAGCACCTATCCCAGCAGCCAAACCCAGACTTATGCCACGGGGACGTTTAATCATCAAGAAAAGTGTGACTATGAAAATTGCCAGTGCATTCACTGAATGGTAGTCCATGGTTATCAGCGATGCAGACTTTATAGTTCATAATAAAACTGTTTCGTTATTAATTGTACAATTTTATGAGTAAAACTGCTTAATCTCCGCCTTATGCCAGACAAAATTTAAATTGTTGACTTCCCATATCTCAAAAGGCTAGTTTAAAATGGGTTAAGAAGGTGTAAAACACGAGAGGCATACAAACGAAACTGAACGTTGCATTTGAAAAAGTAGGATGATGGGTTTGTTTCCATATGCGCCTTGGCTCGTTTGGGCATTTCCAATTGTTTCCAGTCTACTGGTTCCATTAATTGCACGTTTCAGCAAGAGAGCTAAAGATTACTTCGCCGTAGCCATGTGTTTAATCACCTTAACATTCGCTTTTTCCATGGTTCCCGACGTTTACTTTAACGTTTTGGAAAGCTCCAATTTGACAGTGTATTGGATTCCATCTTTAAGCATCAGCGCAGGTGTATATACAAAGGAAAAAGTTACATTAGAATTCTTAGAAGAGATTAAAACCATAAGCCGAACATGAACAGTAAATAAGCACTGGCGCAACCAGAATTTCCAACATGTTACGTTAAAATTAATGAAAGAAACATGCTTAAGCAAGCATTAAGAGCGCATCTAAGGTTCTGCATAACCCCCTAAATAATTGAGAACGTTAAACCTATCACTTTTTCATTGACACTATGAAAGTTATCAGGGAAACGTTTTGCTAAAAATATATTCAAAACGGCAAAAGGCAAGAGGGGGTGGGGTCCAACAACTTTGATGGAACAAAGTCTTAAGTAATACAGTATTATATGGTTACTGGTGTCCCACTGTCCCATTTGTCCCAAGCGTCCAATTTATATGTCCCATCTAATTTTACTATTTTTACTATAAAATTGATTAGCAGTGCTGGTTGATCACAAGAAGCTTGAAGAAGCTTTTAGGCTGTAGACGGTGGAAAGGAGAGCTTTAGGAGCCTGGAGGCTAAGCTTGGCGTTTCCAAAAGTACACTGCAACGCCGGTACATCTCATGGCTTGATAAACGGGTTGAAGAACGCAAAAAGACCCTCGCAGAGGTTGAAGGAAAAATTTCAAAAATGACTTTGGAGGTCAACAAGCTTGAAAGGAAATATGACGAGAAAAATAGGATTCTCGAGGAAAACTGCCGGAAAAAGAAGGCAGTCCTTGAGGAAGAAATCGCAAAACTGAGAAGAGAAGCTGAAACCATCAAAGCAACCTTTGAACGCCAAAATTTAAGCTGGGAAGAGGGCATGAATATGCTGAAAGACGCAGTCTCTTTGAGGGATATGGTTGCCAAGCTCAGAGACGAAGCAACATGCCTAGAAGGCTTAGTAAAACAAACAATGCTCAGCCAATCAGAGCTTGAAAAGAGAAGAGAAAACCTCGGCAAGGTGATTTCAGCCTTAAGCTCAACATACCTCTCGTATATGAATTGGCTCCAAACAGAGGCCCCTAGGCTTGAACAACTGAAGAGACAACTCTCAAACGACATTAAAGGGCTTAACATGCAAAAAACTGAGCTGGAAAACGAAATCAGCAAGCTCAAGGAAGAATTAAAAAAGCTTAAACAAGAGGAAGAAGCGAGAAAAGCCTTAATACTAGCCCTTGCGAACGAAGAAGCCAGAGTTAAGACGGAAATTGATAGACTAATAAACGAAGCTGAGGAGCTAGTGAACAGAATAGTTGAAAACGCAAAATCCGAGGAGGAGAAAGCCCGAGAAGAAGTTGAAAAGTTGAGAAAAGAAAAACGAAGCAGAAATGGAATTAGCCCAAACAGCCTTAAAGGCAAAGCTTAAAGAACTTCAGGTGACGCACAGCTGAAAAGCAACAATCTTAATAGCCACATGACGCTTACCACAGCACGACAAAACTGCTAGAACAAGAAATAGGATTCACCTAATTATTTAATTGCATACCGCCCGATCCACCAAATTTTTAAGAGAATCCTTAAATAAAGGGAGCATTCCTTTCCTTTAATTGAGAGACTGGAGCTGGGTACGTTTATTTACTTGAGGAGAATTTCTAAAGGTAAAAATTACTAATTTACTAGACATCTAAAGCTGAGGAGCCTTTAAAATGAAGTAAGTTCTATGTTTATCTAAGAGACCGAATGCTATCAGTGGTGAAGGTGGTTAGCTTTTTTGATACTCAAAATAAGCCGAGAAGACTTAGAGAAAATATTTAAACACGCTATTGAATGCTTCCCAACTGAATGCTGCGGCATACTTGCCGGAAAAAGACTTAAAGAAGGAAATGTTGTAGAGAAAGTTTATCCTACGAGAAATTTATTGGAATCTAGTTTTGAGTATCAATTGGATCCAGAGGAGCAAGTGAGGATCTTTAAGGATGCTGAAACGCATGGACTTGAGGTCATAGGCTTCTACCATAGTCACACTATTAGCGATACTTACTGGTCACGGGTGGATGATGAAAGAAGTAAACTTTGGCCGGGATATGTATTCCTAGTAGTTTCACCTAAAAGTGGTAACTTTCGCGCCTATTTTAGAGGAGAAAATGGAACTATCGAGATACAAGTTAAATTTCTCTGAATGAAACATAAACTTCCTTCGAGAATGGCTTAACACTATCAACTTAGGAAATTCTATAGTTTAAGGAATAACCTCAGATAGTGTAGAATAGAAATGCTTATTAATATAATGTTATTTAAGAAACTACATAACTATGTAGAATATTACATGAGGAGATTTAATGAGCAGATTGACTTCAAGTTCAAAAGCCATAATAATTTCTATAATAGCGATTTTTGCAGCTTTAGACGTTGCCCTTGCAGCAATACCAGGATGGTGGATAAATTGGGCAGCAATTATCAAGCCATTACATGGAATAATGTTAGGACCAATCGCGGGGTCTCTTGCCGCAATTATTGGCGGGTTAATTGGGAATTTTATTTGGCCTCAAACCGCTGTGTTATCCATCTTTACGTGGGTCCCGGGAATTTTAGGGGCTTTTGCAGCCGGTATTATGATTAAAAGTGAGAGACATAATTTATGGATACTTCTTGCAATGATTTACATCGCATTTATTGGAGCATTCTATCTTCACCCAGTTGGAAGGGCTGTTGCCCTTTGGGCATTATACGACAAAATTATAACGTTGGCACTAATCTTTCCAACGGCAAAGTTCGTTAAAAAATTGAAAAGTAACGGATCTTCAAATGTCAAATGGCTTACACCTACTTTAGCCCTTATCTCATTTATAGGTACAGAAGCAGACGATCTCGTTGGAAACGTCCTCTTCGTGTTCCTTGAGTTGTACAAGTTTTTCGGAATTCCCATAGAAGATCTGCCATATATCTACATGAGTGGCGCTATCATAATGCCAGGACAAAGAGTTTTAGTAGCCATATTAGCTACACTAGTGGTTGTACCATTATTTAAGATATTTGAAAAAGATGGGATAATCAAGTGGCCTTTAACTTAACCATAACACTCTTGAGTATTAGATGTCTTCAATTTTTTAGGAAGAGCTTTATATTGCTGTTGCGAGTTTTTTGATGATAAAAATGCGATGTCAAGTTTGCGGGAAAATCATAACAGGAAAACCTGTTGTCCGAAAAACATGCTGTGTAAATAAACTCTATGTTTTCTGTTCAGAAGAATGTTTACGAAGGTGGACTAGAGATTGGCTTAAACGCCAAATATGATTCCTGCAATGCTCCAATACTCCGATATATTTCCTTTGAACTTCCAAATTTATCACGACTGTCTAACAGAAAACTCTAAAGATAAAAATCTTCGTTATGAAGAGTAGAATAAAATGGGTCACGCTGATGTGATGTTTATGAAAGGCTACAATTACAGATGATAGGAAGTGATACGTTAAATACGTCAGTTCTTTATGAAAATTTTGGTGAAACTTGTAAACATAGCTTAGCAGAATTTAGCATGCTTAAGTATTTATGACAAATTATTCATTAAGGAATAATTTTTTCAGAAAAAAATTAATTTTAGGAATATATTTCATGACAGAATAATATCGGAGGTGTTTGAACTCGACAATTACGTCAAAGCGCTCAGATGTAGGGAGTGTGGAAAAGAGTTCCCGCCTACAAAAGTTTATGCCTGCAATCAATGCTTTGGCCCCCTTGAAGTGGTATATGATATTGACTCTGTAAACCTTGGCAGAGATTTGTTGAACATTAGGCCGCGAAACATTTGGCGCTACCGAGAACTTCTACCTATAAACGATTGGAAGAGAGTTATAGATTTAGAAGTAGGCTATACCCCTCTCCGTAGATGTGACCGTCTAGCTAAGGCCTTAGGGTTAAAAACACTCTACATTAAAGACGACACCGTTAACCCCACAGGCTCTTTTAAGGATAGACCAGCTGCTGTTGCAGTATCTAAGGCTCTAGAGTTTGATGCAGAAGCTGTTGGATGTGCTTCTACGGGTAACTTAGCTGCAGCGGTAGCAGCACACGCCGCAAAAGCCGAATTACCATGCTACGTGTTTATCCCAGCAGATACAGAGATCAACAAAATTATTCAGGCAGCAACTTACGGAGCAAACATTATCGCTATAAAAGGGAATTACGATGAAGTTAACAGGTTTGCACTTCAAACAGCTGAAGCCTATAATTGGGCTTTCGCAAACATAAACATGCGCCCCTATTACGTTGAAGGATCGAAAACATTAGCTTTTGAGGTATGCGAGCAACTCGGTTGGAAAACTCCAGACCATATAATAGTGCCAACAGCCAGCGGAGCATTACTGTGCGCCATAGATAGAGGACTCAAACAGTTTAATGAGCTAGGATTAATTAATAATGAAAGCGTTAAATTAACTGCCGCTCAACCTGAAGGTTGCTCTCCAATAGTGAATGCCTTTAAGTCTGGGAAGGACATTATTGAACCTATTGAGAAGCCTCGAACTATAGCGCGGAGCTTAGCCATTGGAGATCCTGCAGATGGAATCTACGCCCTGAAAGCTATCCGCCAATCCGGAGGTATAGCTGAGTCTGCATCAGATGATGAAATAATATCCGCCATTAAACTGTTGGGTAAAACGGAAGGAATTTTCGCCGAGCCTGCAGGTGGCGTTGCAATAGCCGTAGCTAAAAAATTAGTTGAATCTGGTGAAATATCAAGAGATGAGGAAGTTGTCTGTTGTGTTACGGGGAGCGGCTTCAAGGCTTCAGAATGTATTCTCGGTAACACTTCCAAATTTGAGGCGATAGAGCCTAACTTTAAGGCTCTCGAAAAATTTGTAAGTAAGATAAAGGAGGGATGTAAAAAATGGGAAAAGTAATAGTAAAATTTTATGGAATATTAGCCGAATCCATTCAAAGTAGAGAGATGAACATTGAGGCATCGTCATTACGTCAGCTACTAGATATCCTTGCCACAGGAAATGGAGACGCCCTCAGGAAGATTTGCAATGAAGATGGGACTATTAGGAAATTTGTAAACATTTATGTTAACGGAAAGGACATCCGCTTTCTCCACGGCTTAAACACTAAACTTAATGATGGCGATGAAGTATTATTTATCCCAGCAGTCAGCGGGGGTTCACAACATGCCAATAGTGAAGTCGAGCTAATAGGCATAAAGGACGTAAAACCTGCAACTTATATTGACATTAGAGAAGTACTACCAGCTTATGTAAAAATATTAAGAACTAGAGTCATAAGCCAACCAGTAATTGTAGACATGAATACTAAAGTTGTTCTTGATGGATATGAGATCTTATATGCATTGGATCTTCTTTCAGTTGAAAAAATCCCAGTCGTAAAGGTCAACCTACGTGATTTGAAGATAAAATCCTTACAATCAGGCTTAAAGCCACTAACCGCCGAATCTATTATAGAAGCTGGAGTTAAGGGACCTAAACTACCTCCAAAGAGCTTCAAAGTTTTAGTGGAAACTCCCGAAATTAATATCCCCCTGAAAGAGTTGCTTCAACCCCAAAGGAAAAACACATACGACCTAAAGGTTTACACTAGCGTTTTAGAGCTGCTTTACAAAGGCTGGCCTACACCACTAGTTAAGTTAAATTCCCTATCAACTGAAAAACGAAGTATTTGGGCTAAACTTGAGGGCTTTAACCCCTTCAGTAATAGTGTGAAGGATAGAATAGGCTGGGCAATGCTTATGGACGCATTAGATAGAGGAGATTTAAAGGAGATAATTTACGAAGCTACATCTACGAATACCGGGATAGCTTTAACATCCATAGCCAATATGTTAGGAGTTAAGGCTAGACTCTTTATACCAAAAACGATACAAAAGGTAAGCGATACCTATCTAAAGGTATTGGGCGCAAATGTTGTCAGACTTCCTGTAGGGCTGACCGTTGAAGCCATAGATCAAGTGGACTTAAAAGCGAAAGAGGATAAAGCAACACATCTAAATCAATTTGAAAACGATGCTAACTTTAAAGTTCACTTGAAGTATACAGCTAGAGAGCTTGATGAACAGCTCACAAGCGTAGGGTTAGAACCAACAGTGATAATTGGGGGCTTAGGCACATCTGGCCACATGAGTGCCATATCTATATATTTCAAGAATAAATATGGAGACTCTGTGAAGATCGTTGGAGTTCAACCAGCTTCCAACGAGGTAATTCCAGGGATAAGGCGAATAGAGACGGGAATGAAGTGGTGCCATTGGGCATTATTTGACCAAATTATAGATGTTAAACAAAAAGAGGCCATAGAAGCAGCCATCAATATTGCAAGAAAGGAAGGCCTATTAATAGGGCTAAGTGCTGGCGCTGTGGCGCATGCATTGAGCAAAATTTCATGTGAAGAAGGCGTGTGCATACTAGTATTCCCGGATACAGGCTACAAGTATGCGGAGCAATTCGAAAATTACTTTGCAAGTCTTCAAAAAGAGTGAAATGGGGGTAGCTTATTGAACGGTGACATATCTTTTGATCCTCACATCTTTTATAGCAGACAAACAATCCTCAAAGAACTTGGACCAGAAGGGCAGGAGAAACTAAAAAAGTCAAGGGTTGTGGTTGTTGGAGTTGGGGGACTCGGCAGCGTATCAGCCCTATATCTTGCTCTAGCAGGCGTGGGTTTTTTGAAACTTATAGACCACGACACCGTAGAGCTTCACAACTTACATCGACAGGTATTATACTCCATCGAAAACCTTCGGTATCCAAAAGTTGAGGCGGCAGCAAATAGAATAAAACATTTGAATCCAGAAGTGAAAGTTGAGGCAATTCCAGAAAATATCCGGGCAGAAAACGTTGAAGAGTTGATTAAAGATGTGGATGTAGTCGTTGATGGATTAGACAATATGAGGACAAGATATCTCATTAACCGCATATGCGCTAAAAAAGGCATACCATATGTCTTCGGGGCAGCCATAGGTTTGGAGGGAAACCTTTCAATATTCGCTCCACCTGAAACACCATGCCTTGAGTGCGTGTTTCCAAATCTTGAAGATGAGCAACTTCCAACATGTAATGTTAGAGGCGTATTAGGCTCAACAACAGGCATAATTGGCTCATTACAGGCCATGGAAACTATTAAACTTCTAGCGAATATTGGAGAAACCTTAAAGAGCAAATTATTGATATGTGACTTCAAAAACATGGATTTCGTTAAATTAGACATATTAAAAAGACCAGACTGCCCTGTCTGTCAAAGCGTAACTATTAAAAAGCCGCCTATTGAGCGGTTAGTATGGTTATGTGGACAGAAAACTGTTAACATAAACCCACCTCACCCCACATCTCTTGATCTTGATAGGATCCATGAAAAGCTGGAGAGTCGCTTTAAGATATTGTTAAAGTCCTCTTTAGCCATAGTGTTTGAATATCATAACAATGTTGAAATCAGCATATTCAAAAATGGAAGAGTGCTCATTAAGAATGTAGATAACGAGGAAAACGCATTAAAGATTTACAAAATCGTGATTAACGAATTAACACCGCTAATTTAACGTTTCTATTTAAACAGCATCTAGTGGCTGTTTTATGTTTAACCCATATGTTATCAGGGAAGATTTTCCAATTCTAAAACGCAGGATTAACGGTTATCCATTGATATACTTTGATAATGCAGCTACCTCACAGAAGCCAAAGCAGGTGATTAAAGCCATTATGGATTTTTATGAAAGACATAATGCAAACATTCATAGGGCTATTTACACACTCTCTCAAGAGGCTACAGAGCTCTATGAAGAAGCCCACAGAGAAGTAGCTGAATTCATAAATGCTGAAAGCATGGAGGAAATAATCTTCACAAGGGGTACAACAGAAGCCATAAATCTCGTCGCCTACTCGTGGGGTCTTAGAAATCTGGAAAATCGGGATGAAGTTATATTATCGCTTATGGAGCATCATAGCAGCATCGTCCCGTGGGAAATTCTTTCGAAAATAAAGAAATTCAAGGTGAAATATATTGATGTAAACGATAATGGCACCATAAACTATGGGGCTTTTGAAGATGCCATCTCTGAGAGAACCAAAATAGTGTGCATAGTTCATGTTTCAAATGTTACAGGAGTTATTAACGACATTAAACGTATTACAAGAGTGGCTCATGATTACGGAGCGCTAGTTCTTGTAGATGGTGCCCAGTCAGTTCCACATATGCCTATTAACGTTAAGGATTTAGATATCGACTTCCTCGCTTTTTCAGGGCATAAGATGCTCGCGCCCACAGGTATAGGCGTCTTATATGGAAAAAAGGAAATCCTTAATGAGCTTGAACCTTTTCATGGAGGCGGAGAAATGGTGCGTGAAGTCTCCTATAACTCTGCAACTGGACGTTGCACAATTTCATGGAACACCCTACCATGGAAGTTTGAAGCTGGAACTCCGAATATATGCGGAGGGGTGGGATTAATGGCCGCCATAAAATACTTAAAGTCTCTTGGGATGGAAAATGTGAAATTTTATGAACATGATTTAACGAAATATGCGCTTAAACGCCTAAATGAGTGCCCGCACATTAAAGTTTATGGTCCTGAGAAAAACTCGACTAGAGGTGGGATAATATCTTTTAATGTTGAAGGTTTTAACTCCCATGAAGTTGCTTTATTTCTCGATCGTTATGGGATAATGGTCAGAAGCGGTTTCCATTGTGCTCAGCCTTTCCATCAAAGATTAAATTTGCATTCCTCGGTGAGAGCTAGCTTCTACATTTACAACGTAAAGGAAGAGATAGATAGGCTTATTGAAGTCTTAAAAGAGGTGAAGTAGACATACTTATGGGCAAAATGGCGAAGACACAAAATTGCCCTAATTTATGTTTTTATTTTGTTAGGCGTAAAGTGTTTAAAAGCACTAGCATTGTTGCACCGTCATCACCTACAGCTACTGTTAACCATAGTGGAATGAGCCCTATGAGCCCCAAGGCGCCAAGCATTAGTTTAATCCCAAGGGAAGCAATGATATTCTGTTTAGCAATTTTCACAGTTTTTTGGCTTAACTTGATTAAGTAGGGAACTTGGATCAATTCATCTTTGACTAGGATGACATCAGCTGACTCTAGGGCAACGTCAACCTCGCTGCTGCCCATTGCGACGCCTACATCAGAGACTGCAAGGGCTGGAGCGTCGTTAACACCATCTCCCACCATCATCACTAGCCCATACTTTGTTTTCATATGATCTATAATTCTCAATTTATCTTCAGGAGAAAGCTCTGCATACACCTCTTCTATGCCGAGTTTTTCAGCGATTTCTTTAGCTACCTCCTGTTTATCCCCAGTGAGCATTGCCGTATGGATACCAGCCCTTCTCAATACTCTCACAGCTTCCACAGCATCTTTTCGTACACCATCAATAAGACAGATGGCAGCTTTACAAACCCCATTTATAGCTATACATACAAGAGTATGCTTCTCATAGATGGATACTATTTCCTCACATTTACAAGAGTATTGTTGCATCATGTCCATGTTTCCGATAATTACTTGTGTTCCATTAACGTTGCCTACGATGCCCTTCCCAGGGATTTCCTCAACACTACTAACATGGAGTTTATGGAAAGGTAACCTTTGTCCCTCAGCCTTTTTAACAATTGCTTTTGCGATGGGGTGGTTAGAAAATTGTTCCAGAGCGGCAGCGTACGTTAACACATCTGCAATTTCTCCGTTAGCCTTTATGTCGTGGACGACTGGTGTTCCTAATGTCAACGTGCCTGTTTTATCAAAAACAATAGCTTTCACTTTGGCTATTTTTTCTACGTATACCCCACCCTTAATAATGACACCCCTTCTTGCAGCCAGGGTTACTGCTACAAAAATTGTTGATGGTACTGAAATTACGAAGGCGCTGGGACACAAAATCACAAGAAGTATCAGAGACCTATACAGCCACGTTTCAAATGAACCCCCAGCTATCCTTGGAGCAAATATTGCAATGAACGTTGCAAGTAATATGACAATTGGAACGTAAACACGGGCAAACTTATCAACTAACTTTTCTATGTAAGCCTTTTTCTTCCTAGACTCGACAACAAGATTTACGATTCTTGAAACCAGCGTATCTTCAGCATCCTTGCTCACAAGGACTTTGAGAACCCCGCTCAGGTTAAACGTACCAGCGTAGACATTGTCTCCAGGTTTTCTTAAGATGGGAAGCGACTCGCCTGTAACAAGCGACTGATCAACTAAAGAGGTTCCTTCAACAACTATACCGTCAAGCGCGATCCTCTCCCCAGGCTTAACAAGAATCATCATTCCGGGTCGAACTTCTCTTATGTCTATGCTTTTTTCAGAGTCATCTAACATTACCCTCGCCTTGCTTGGAATGAATTGTGAAAGCTTTTCAACAGTTTTTCTGGCCCTGTCCTGAATATAGTCTTCAAAGTACTCTGATAACGAGTATAGAAAAAGCACTGTTACACCTTCGAACAGAAGATCTAGATACGCAGCGCCTAAAGCAGCTATTGACATAAGAAACTCTACTGAAAACCTCTTTTCGAAAATAAGTTCTCTTACCCCAATAGATCCGATGTATGAGCCCACAACGATGAATGATACGTAGTATATTATTCTAGACATGGACGCTGGCTCATTGACTAGAGGCATAATGAATCCAAGAGGAACCCCTTGAAAAAATAAGTCGAGTAAACTAGCTGCGAGCGCGCTGAAACCTAAAGATACAGTCAGTTGAATCCATATTTCTTTTCTTTCCTTTTCTTCAAATTCTTCTGCTATTTTTCCGCATTGTAAGCCCATGTTGCTCCATCTTAAAAGGACAACGAAGTTACTATATTATAGTAGTGCTAGAAAATTCAGGAAAAATATTAATAAACTAATACTAACAAGTCAATATGTTAATAGTGTGAAGATTCATGACCGTTGTAAGTGTAACAATTCCCACAGAACTCCTTAAGAAATTTGATGAATTCATAAAATCACGCGGGTATTACAGCCGATCTGAGGCCTTTCGAGATGCTATAAGAAGTCTTATGGCTGAAGCAGAACTTGCGAAAATAGGGACTAGCAATGTAGCTGCTACTATAATGATAATATGTGATTACGCAAGGAAAGATGTTGATCTTAAAATGACGGAACTAAGGCATGAATTTGATGATGTAGTAATAGAAAATGTCCATAGGCATGTTGGCCAGAGATATTGTCTTGAGATTTTCATTGCAGAGGGAAGTAGCGAGAGAATACTAGGCTTAATTGGGAGAGTTAGAGGAATGCGTGTCATCCAACAAGTCAAAGCCATATTTATGCCGTTATAAACCTAGTGTTATCTGAGCAGCAAAACACCAGCTAATCCAGTCAAACATAATAAAAACTTTTAATTATAGAGGAAAAAT
>Ga0209394_1000280_pt1 | contig 45333 bp, 39 predicted proteins | sample JNZ201metaG_FD_184122 | JGI IMG/M metagenome (GOLD analysis project Ga0209394, IMG submission 184122) | Hot spring microbial communities from Jinze hot spring, China to study Microbial Dark Matter (Phase II) - JNZ 20120812A (SPAdes) (version 3) ...
AAGCCACACCATCACATCACCATCGAAACTCCCAAAAGGGAGTAGAAAGTTTACACAACTTTCGCTTATTTCCATTAATTTTGTTATAATTGGAAACTCCCAAAAGGGAGTAGAAAGGCTCTTGTTTTGGCCCCTTTTCTTCGGTTACCACTTCGGTTACCGAAACTCCCAAAAGGGAGTAGAAAGTTACATTGAAGATCCTTGGCGATGATTCGCCTGGTAAAGACACCTCTACGAAACTCCCAAAGGGGGTAGAAAGTATGTTTAACATATTTATTCACATATACTTGGTTACAGTTTAGTGGTTTGATTAGCTGGGGTGGTTTAATGCGTATTGTAGGTATAGATCCTGGTACAAAGAGTTTTGATTTTGTTGTGTTAGAGGGTGAGAAAATTGTTGAAGAAGTGAGTTTAGAAACAGTTGTTGTTGCTAAAGAACCTCAGAAACTTATAGAGTCTATAGATAGACTTCAACCAGATTACGTAGTTGCTCCCTCTGGTTATGGAATTCCGTTAATGTTTGGAGATAATGTGAGGGATGCTAGAAAGTTAGCTATAGAAGTTCTTCTGCTTAGTAGTGAAGAAGATATTGTTGAAGGTGTTAAAGTTGGTGAGATAGGTATATGGGTTTACGATGCTCTTGCGAAAACAGTTGAACATCTTGTCAAAGTTTATAAGGATAAAGTAGTGTTTCTACCAGCTGTTATACATTTAAGAACTGTTCCACGCTTTAGAAAACTTAATAAAGTAGACATGGGCACAGTCGATAAACTTGCTTCAACTTTTGTATCAGTCTACGAAGTAGCTAAAGATGTTGGATACGATTTTAGTAAAATTAACGTAGTTGTTGTTGAGCTTGGCTTCGGCTATACAGCCGCTATAGCTGTTGCTGGTGGAAGAGTTGTCGACGGCATTGGGGGTTCCTACGCTTCAGTAGGAACTTTAACAGCTGGTGCTCTTGATCTTGAGGTTGTTGTAGGGGTTAAGAATTGGATGAGATGGGATGTATTCCACGGAGGAATCTTCTACAGCTCTAACTTATTTGATTTAAATGGTATTGTTGAAGGTTTTAGAAGAGGGGAGGAACCGCATACCTCTATGTTTAAAGCGTTTATAGAAGGTGTTGCTAAAGATATTAAGAGAGCTTCTGTATCTACACCAAAAGCCGATATAGTGTTGTTAACAGGTAGGCATAGCAAAAACACCGAGGTAGTTAAATATCTTAGGGAAGTACTAAGCGATTACGAAATTAAAACAGTTAAAGGGTTGAAAGGAGCTTCTATAGCCAAAGAAGCTGCTCAAGGCTATACAGCTATCGGCGAAGGTGTTGTAGGTACAGTATTTAAGGATTTAGTGAAACACATGGGCATCGAAGAAGCTTGCGGAACTGTTGTAGATTATATTGTGCACCCAAGAGCAGAGAAATTCATTGAAAGAATTAAAAGAGCTTATCTAGAGAGCGTATATAAACCAAAACTATGTAGGGAAGAATGAAGCAAACTAGAGCTTGTTTTTTAACTCCTTAACTTTTCTCTCTATAGCTAACTCAAGCTCATCAACACCGCTAACTATTGTTGTAAGAGGATCTCTGCTAAGCTTCCTCACATTCTCTACGTCTACCTCCCTAGGCTTTAACTTAATTCTCTCCCAACATCTAGAGGCTTTCCCTATACATACAGCTACGCACCGCCCACAGCCAATACACTTAGATAAATCTATCCTCCTAGACCTACCCACAGGGGTTACAGCATTAACTGGGCATAGCTGCATAGGTGGGCATGTACCGCAAACATCTATACTGCATAAAGCTTTATCTATATAGCATGGTGCTTCGGATTCAGTGAAACCGTTTTCCCTAGGTATATCCGTAGGCATAACTATAACCGGTACCCCACTTTTAACCGCTTGAGCATAAAGAGCAGACGCAATATTGTCAGCAATACCTAAGACCATTTTAGCTATAGAGTTCGCTGTCGCCGGGGCTATAACCAGTAGGCTATATCTTCCTAGATTAAGCCTCCCTATATAAAACATCCCCTCGTTCTCCACGAGGAACTCGCGGTAGTAGCTGTTATCCGCTATAACCTTAAGATCTTCGAGAACCCCGAATATCCTAGCTACCTCGAAACCCCACCTAGTTAGAAATAAGGTGATATTAGGGTTTATCCTCTCCTTAACCCTATGCATACACTTAACAACAGCCCTAAGACTAGCCCCTGCCCCGGTTATACACCAAGCTATATTTATCATAGGTTAAACCCCTACTCCTTCTCTTGAATCTCCTCTATGTATGCAAGAGTATAGTCTAGCTCCGGCACATACCTAGCCCTAGCTTTTACCACAGCTCTCCCATACTCAACAACAACTCTTACATCGATATCCCTTGTCTTTAAGGTGGCGTAGCGGTAGGGGTCTCCCCCCTCCGGCAGCTCGACCAATACATCCACCTCAGCGTGTTTCTTAAACGGTTGAGAGAGTACTGCGTAAGCAATTAGCTTCTTAATAAGCTCTACCTCCTCCTTAAACTTAATCGGTATCCCCCTAAACTGGTGTAAAACCATACCCAAGGCTATACCAGCCTCAAAAGCTGCACGCTCTCTATCGCTTACCTTAGGCGAAAAATACTTCTTAGCCGGATCATCCAAGCTACAGCACCTCAACATCATCTATACCTGTGTAGGAAAGAGAGAAAACCTCCATACCCAAGGATATCAGCATAGATATAAGTTTTTTAGCTACCTCAAGCTTAGCCATCTTAATACCTACATCTTTGCTTCTGAAGAGCATAGAATACCTACCGATAGGCCCCCTAAAATCCATCCCCCCTACAACGGCTTTCTTAACCCCAAGAGAATAAGCTATAAATAGAGCTCTATCGCCATCCGTAAAACCACCGAAATTATAAACATAAGGCCTTGGCTCAACCTGGGTAGAACCAGTTATAGGCCCCTTAAACATCGGCACCCATGTCTTTAAAACGTCGATGTTATCCCCGTGCGCATGAACTACAGCAAAAGATCCGGATTCGTTAAGAGCTAAGATATGGCGTGGATCTCCATCGAGATCGGTAACTATAACAGCTGGTTTAAACCCTATTTCAAGCAAATAGCTAGAAGCACCATCTACAGCTATAACAGGGTACCTTGATGTAAAACCTAGTTTACTTGCTTTCTCGAAATCTTTTTCTAGGTTAGGCCCAGGGGCTATTACCACTACTGTATCGAAGTTCAGCAAATTTTTTAAAGTTTCTATGCTACTCGTATTACCCATATTAGATAGTATATTGCTTAGTGTATCTGTAGCTACTTGGTCTAAGTCAAAGGATAGCTTAAGCTTAGACTTAACGTAGCTATAAATTTCTCTCCACAGATCTACGCTAATCATGAAAGCCACAGCTACAACCCATGTATATCATAGGTATAGCGGGATAAATCTCTAAGGGGTCCTCCATGGATTTAGAGAAAAAAATTCGGAAAATGGGTTTTTCGGGTAGTACGTACCTAGAGGTTATAGCTATTCTATACAGAGGTACCGAAATCGTAAACATAGTTCCGCTAGGGTTCATACTCAAAAAAGGTAAGCTAGTAGCCCGTATATTCAGAGGCTCTAGAACATACAAGCTTATAACCGAAGGAAATACAGACCGCGGTAGAATATGTATTGCAAAAGATGCAACCTTATTCTACTTAGCTATATTCAAGAAAGAAGAAGCCCTAAAAACCTTTAATAAGCTGTGTACCGCTTACATAGACTTCAACATAGTTAAGGTAGAACTAAGGAGAAACTACGCAAATGTTTACGGTGAACCTGTAGGCGTAAAGATAGTGGATATAGTGCCAAAGGGTTTTACAAGAGCTTCAGCCGCTGTAGTAGAGGCTCTGGTGTGGTTATCCAAGATTCCCTACGTAGATAAACGCAGGAAAGCTATCTACGAAAACTACGTCAAGATGTGCGTAGAGGTAATTCGTAGATCTAGTAGATCTAGAAGGTATAGAGCAATAGCGCAAGATATAGTGAAGTATTTACAGAATTCAACGAGTTACCTAAGCTAAGTAGAACAAAAGGTTAACGTCTAAACGGAGAACCTTTTTACCTCTGTATTCTATTTTTGAGTTAGTTTCCGAAAGGAGATCGCTATGTCGAAAGAGGTACCAGATATCCAGTCTTCGAAGCCTGTTTACAGTATACCTATTAAGAGGGTAGGTATTGAAGGGGTTTACAGAAGGGTATGCCTAGGTGATACAGGGAACAAGATATGCTTAGATACACATATAGATATGTTCGTAGATTTACCTAAAGACCAGAGGGGAATACATGTCTCTAGATGCTTAGAAGTTCTCCGCGATACTTTTGACGTTATCGAGTTAAAAGATCTTGCAAATTTTGAAGAAGCTATTGAGAGGCTTAGTAAAGAGCTTTTGAATAAACATGACTACGTAATGAGCGCTGAAGTTAGAATTAAGACTGTGTTCTTGTACAACTACTACAACGAAGAACTAGATATACATGAAAATGTACCGATAAGATTCTCTATGATTGCTAAGGTTGATAGACGGGAAGAAACAATGCTTAGGAAACTCTGCATAAAGGTTTTAGGTATGAGCGTTTGCCCTTGCGCACAACAAGTATGTAGCTATATGCTTAGAAGTAAGTCTATATACTCTCCTTCGCATACACAACGCGCTGAGCTCAAGATATGTGTATCATCTAGGAATTTCATCGATGTGAAGGATATTATAGAAGCTTCTCTACGCTCTTTCTCTATACCTGTGTTCAGCTATTTGAAACGCGATAAAGAGTGCAAAGTTATTCTCAAAGGTTTTGAGAACCCTAAATTTGCAGAAGATATTGCAAGAGAAGCGCTATACCTTATCTATAGTAAGCTAAGAAATGTAGTAGAACCTGATGCTACTATCAGCATTAGGATAAAAAGCCTTGAAAGTATCCACCCGTTTAATATGGTTGTACGAAGTAGGTTTAAATTTAACGAAATTAATGATTTTCTCAGCGATAGAGCGGGAAAAACATGGGTTTAGAACGTAGATATACATGTGTTGAATCTTCTGCTAGACTTCACCTAGGGTTCTACAATTTCTTCGAGGATAACGTAGCTTACGGAGGGCTTGGAGTAGCAATAGAAGAGCCTAGGGTAAGGGTATGCGTAAGGTCTTCAGAAAACTTTGAGCTAGTGAATAGATCTGGTGTAGATGTATCAGATATTGGTGAGTTCGTAAAGGAGAGGTTAGGGGTAGAAAAAGTATCTATAAGCGTTGACCAAGCTATAAGTAGACACATTGGGTTAGGGTCTACAACCCAGATTTCTCTCTCCATAGCCTACGCAATAGCTAAACACCTAAACCTAGGATACACAATAAGAGAGCTTGCTGTTCTACTTGGTAGAGGTATGGATTCAGGTATAGGTATTGCAGCTTTTGAGTACGGAGGATTCGTAGTAGATTCCGGTAGAAGAGTTGTTAGCGGTAGGGTAGAAAAACCTAAGAGCATGGAAGACCTCCCTAAGATTATCTTCAGAAGCCCTCTTCCAATAGACTGGTACTTTATCGTTGTAGTACCTAGAGGAATTAAAGGATTAGATGAGAAACAGGAGAGAAAAGCTATGGATATACCGCATCAACTACCTAAAGAACTACAGTACGAACTCTATAAACTCTTACTGCTCAATATAATACCGTCGGTTTTAAGTAAAGACGTAGAGCTCTTCAGTAAAGCAATAACAAAGCTTCAGCTAATTGTAGGCACTTATTTCTCTAGATACCAAGGAGGCATATTTTGTTGTAGAGAATCAGAGGAAATAGTTAAGACCCTACAAGAACACGGAGCCTACGGAGTTGGCCAAAGTAGCTGGGGGCCTACGGTATACGGTTTGGTAAAGAGTAGAGTAAAAGCGTTGAGGATACTAAGAAAAGTTACTGATAAAGCCGATGAGCTTGGCTTGGAATGCGATTACTACGTTGTTAGAGCTAGAAACAAAGGAGCAAAAGTATACTACATTAACCAAAAAGAAGATCACTGAAAAATACCGTGGAAATTGAGCAATTTCTTCGGCAAACCTAAATAGCTGTTAATCACAAATAAGGTGAACCATAATTTGCAGCGGTATACTCTATAGAGTTAGCTAAATAGGTTCTCCGATCTGTAAAACCATATGGTGTTCACCTTGTCGTTAACACTACGAAGGATAGCTGCTCACACATCGATAATAGATGCGTTTAACTTAAGGTATAAAAACGATACTCTTTAAGATATCTAATGAGTGTATAATGTTAAAGTTATTGCTTTAGGTGGGGAAAACCGTGGCTAGGATACTTATTGTTACAGGTAGGCTTGCAGAACCTATTGTTAGAGAAGCTGTGATACGTAGTAGTACAAAACATGTAGTCGATATTGTTATAGCCCCAGTAGATGTAGCAGCTTTTCTTACCCCTAACTATATAGCTAGCTACCTTAAGTCTAAAGGAGTTACTAAGGATATGTACGATTTAGTTATGGTGCCAGGTGGTGTTAAAGGTTCTTGTAAAGTTATAGAAGAGGTTCTAGGTGTTAAAGCTGTTAAAGGTACTTTGAATGCTTACGATGTTAGCGAACTCCTAAAGCTAGAGGATATGAGCATTCTATCTGAAGAAAAACCTGCCGACGACATTCTGCAGGGTATCACCCTAGATATAAACCGGGGGGTGCTCCTAGACCTAGAAGAAAAAGCTAAGATAAGCAGTATAGTTGTAGGTAGGTTACCTATACCGATAACGCCGCCGCCAATAAGAGTTGCTACAGAAATAGCGTTTGCGCATAAGCTTAGCGACGACGTTATACTCAAGAAGGTTTCTAAACTAATAGATAGCGGAGTTGATATAGTTAGCGTAGGCTTCGAAGCCTTAGAATCTCACCCAGATGCTGTGTATAAATGTGTTAAGTTAATTAAAAAAGAATTCGGTATACCTGTAGCCATAGATACATCTATACCGAACGAAATAATTAAAGGAGTTGAAGCTGGATGCGATATGGTGATAAACGTAGATCTAACGAATGTAGAGCAAATCCATAGATACATTAAAGACTTAGCTGCTGTAGTTATCCCCCGCAACCCTTCTACAGGCTCTATACCTATCAATCCAGATGAAAGAGTTGAACTTTTAGGGAAAACAGTTGAAAAACTGATCAGCTTAGGGATGGAGAAGATATTAGCTGATACTGTGCTAGATCTTCCGGGAAGAATATTTAGTTCGTTACTAGCCTACAGCAAATTCAAGAACTTGTACCCAGGTATCCCGATGTTTATGGGGGTAGGAAACGTAGCGGAGTTCATGGACGTAGACAGCGTTGGTGTAAACGCTCTTCTTATCGAAATAGCTCAAGAAATAGGGGTTAGCGTTGTTCTTGTATCTGAGTATAGCACAAAAACACAGGGATCTACACTTGAAGCAAAAATTGCTGCTCAAATGATGGCTATAGCTAGCGCTAGGAAATCTATCCCCAAAGATCTTGGTTTATCTCTTTTAATACTAAAGGATAAAAGAAGAAATGAATATATACCTAGCGAAGATGTTTCAGAAACCATAGTGGCATCTGAAGAAGAAAAAGAATGGGGGCTAGACCCCATGGGGATATTCAAGATATCCGTAAACCACGACGAAGGCTATATATGGGCTTTATACATAGGTAGAAAAGGGAAGATACTCATAAAAGGTAGGACGGCAAAAGCAATTAGAAACGAAATTCTAAAAAGAGAATTAATATCATCACTATCCCACGCTATGTACTTAGGTATAGAGCTAGCAAAAGCAGAAGAAGCTTTAAGAATAGGTAAAAATTATACTCAAGAGCTCCCTTTATTTAGAATGCCAAGACCAATAAATATAAGTAAAGGAAAGAATTCAAACCAAAGAACATAAAAAGCTCTACATCATAAACCTACGTAGCATCTTAACACTATTGCAGGATACACATACCAACAAATTTCTAAAAGAACCTATACAACAAATGTATTGAATTAATTGCCTAAACTCAGGGTGCTTGCAAAGAAATTAAACAAATGCAAACCTATGTAACAGATAAAGCAACGAGCATCTAAACATTAAACTGCTTCTCCGTAATACATCTTTAAAACAATAGATTTCCTCATACAGTTCATAATTTTGCTAAAAGCTTCAAAGCCATAGTATATTAATGATGTAATTAGTGTACATCTTAAATCTTTTTAATACTAACACTTATGAAGAAATTAATTGATTAACCATCTATATAATTTATTCAAAATAATATTAAATAAGTTTACTTCTAGATCCTGCTATGGATTTATGATGCATCTTTTTCTACTGTACATTAACTACTGTTATCCAGTACCTGTATTTCTCTATTTTGCCTAAAGTTGTTTCTCTGTATAGCTCCATAATTTTCTTCGTTATTTCACCTACTCCTCCATTACCTATAGTTATTCCATCGATTTCTTTTATAGGTGTTATTTCTGCTGCTGTTCCTGTAAAGAAAGCTTCATCACATGTATACAGCTCTTCTCTTCTAATCCTACGCTCAACTACTTTTATCCCTAGCACCTCTGTAGCTAGCCTTATTACTGTATCTCGTGTAATTCCTTCGAGTATGGCATCGTAAGTTGGTGGTGTTATTAGTTGACTGTTTCTTACCATGAATATATTTTCTCCTGCACCTTCAGCTATATACCCTTCGCCATCAAGTAGAATAGCTTCATCATACCCGCTTAAATGTGCATCGAGTGCCGCCAAGTGGTATAATAGGTAAATACCTGTAGCTTTAGCCCACACAGGTATTGAGTCCGGCGATGGTTTTCTCCACGAAGATATCTTGCACCTTATCCCAGATGGGTTGAGGTATTTACCGAATTCAACGGCTATAATAGCTGTATCAACGGGATTTAACGCTCTTAACCCGAAGCTTCCAAGACCTCTAAAAGCTATTGGCCTTATATAGATGTCGTTGTTGAATTTGTTTACCTTGATGACTTCGCTTGTTGCTTTAACGAGTTCATCTATTCTGTAGGGAATATCCATATAAATTGCTTTAGCTGATCGGTGAAGTCTCTTCATATGGTCTTCAAGCCTGAACACCTTAATAACCCCGTTATCGTAGTAGCCTCTTATGCCTTCAAAAACACCTGTGCCGTAGTGTAATCCATGGATAAATACGTGGACTTTAGCTTCATCCCATTTGACTATCGATCCGTTTAACCATACATAGTCAGGCCACTTAATAGGCAATCCGATGTTTTTCGCCATAGTATCCACCTGAGTGGTGTCTGGAGAATCGTTTAAAAAAGTAAAAACAATATAAATTTTTATGTATAGTTAACCCATTATATACTGCTACCTACTATAGGTAATAGGTGTAGGTATTGGCGTTAGAGTTTGTTGAAGAGCGTACGCTGTGCCGAGGTAGGAGAATCGAGCTTGTTCAAAGGATTTACAAGTTCGACGGAGATTTTATGGTTAAGGATGTTGTTAAATTTGGTCAAAGCGTTGCTATAGTACCTGTTAAAGGTGGTAGAACTATTGTGTTGATTAAGCAGTTTAGGGCACCTATAGGTAGATGGGTTGTAGAGGTACCAGCTGGAAGAATTGAGATAGGCGAACCTCCTGAGAACGCTGTTGTGAGGGAACTTAGGGAGGAAATAGGGTACGAACCTAAGTACATTAAGAAGCTTGTCTCTATTTATCTTTCGCCTGGTTACAGCGATGAAGTTATACATATATACTTAGCGAAAGACTTGAAGTTTGTTGGTTCTTCGCCTGAGAAAGGAGAACTTATAGAGGTTTTCGAAATTGATCTCGATAAAGCTCTTGAGCTAGTTCTGCTAAGCGATATTATTGATGCTAAAACGCTTATAGCACTTTTATTAGCTAGAGACTATATCTAGGAGGTAGGATTTGGTGAAGTAAAACTGGTAGATGTGAATATACTCTACACCGAAACAATAGACTTAGCACAAAATAGCTACGAGTTCCGTAAAACTCTAGAGGAATTTAGAGATAGACTTAGTTTTGACTATAACCTACGGGATAAACACTTAGTAGCTACCGTTAGAGATTTAGAGAAAGCAATATTCTTCGGCGATATACATGGGGATCTAGAAACCTTGTACACGTTATGTAAGAAAACCGATCTACTATCTCTTCTTAGAGATAGCTGGTACGCTGTTTTCTTAGGGGATTACGTAGATAGAGGGTATAACCAAGTAGAAACACTAATGTTTGTAGCTAAGCTGAAGAATTTGTATCCTAGTAGAGTAATAACGCTTAGGGGAAACCACGAACCCTACAAACACTTAACCCCTTACCCACATGATTACCCTAATCATCTATTCAACAGATTCGGTAAAAGAGAAGGAGTTGAACTCTATGAGCTTAGTAGAGAGGTATTCGACTTAATGCCTCTAGCCCTATACTCGCCAGGTAAACTTCTAGCTGTACACGGGGGACCACCTATAATACGCGTAGTCAAGTACGATAACATTGAAGATATCTTAAGAGTAGAGAAAGATTTAGAAGCAATAGAGGATATCCTATGGAGCGACCCCGTAGAGGATGAAGAGCTTTACTATACCTCTAGTTATAGAGGAGCAGGTAAATTATGGGGAGCGCCAATAACCATTAGAACTCTTGAAAAGCTCGATATAAAGCTAATCATCCGTGGACACGAACCCGTTGAAGGCTACAGATTTAACCATAGAGGTAGAGTTCTAACGTTGTTCAGTATGAAAGGTCACTATAATAATACGTACGCTTCTTGCCTTAAGCTAGACCTACGCTTAGTCGATGATGTAGAATCTGTTAGAAAGAACATTATCAGCGTATAAACTATATCAGTCTTTCACAAGGGTATCTAGGTAGCGAAATATAGAGTCAACTATTAACGTCACAATAGTAGATCCAGGCTTAAGTTCTTTAGATATTCGTAGAGCCCCCACTATATTCGCCCCAGAGGATACCCCACCTAGTATACCCTCTTCACGCGCTAGCTTAATACACATATCAACTGCTTCGCTGTAAGAAACTTCAATAACTCTATCTACCATGCTTAAGTCAAGTAAAGGAGGTATATCCTTATGGAGCAACCCCTCTATTCTATCTAAGCCTCTTCCCCCAGCAAGCTTAGATCCCTTTGGTGTTACAGCAACAACTAAGACCTCCTTCTTCTTTTCCTTTAAGAATCTTCCAACACCCGATATAGTCCCCCCGGTCCCTACACCCATAACTAAGGCATCTATAGACCCTTTAAGCTGATTCCAAATCTCAACAGCCGTGGTTTCGTAATGAGCTTTAGCATTAGCGGTGTTAGCATACTGATTCAAAAATACTCCTCCTCTCTCCTTAGCTATACGCTCAGCTAACTTAATGTAATAGCTTGGCGAAGCCGGATCTTCATCTCCTTCTGTTACCTCCGCCCCCATAAGCTTTAGCAAAAGAACTTTACCTCTACTAGTATTCTTTGGAACAACAATAACAGGCGTTAAACCAAACCTTATAGCAACGAATGCTACGGATATAGCTGTATTCCCACTAGAAGCCTCAACAACAACATCTCCTTTCTTAAGCCTGTGCCTCTCCATAGCGTCTTTAACCATGTACAAAGCTATTCTATCCTTATGGCTCCCCGTAGGGTTGAAGTACTCTAGCTTAACAAACAATCTACAGTTATTTTCAGGTTTAATTTTCTTAAGCTCAACAATAGGTGTATTCCCAATTAACCCTAAAACACCTCCTAAGTTCAACGCGAACCACCTTTTGCCTGCCCCAACAATACACGTAACGCTCCTCTTAAACAATATAAACCCATGCAACGTTTATTAATGCATAAATACAACACAATTTTATAGAATTACTTACTGTTAAAAAATTTTTAAGCTCATAAAGGTTTTCGGAGCTTAGCTTAATCCAAGTAGTTTCGGATCAATACCAAGACTCTGAGCTAATGCTTTATACTCCTCCAACGACATTATTTTAACTTTTTCTCCTGTTGGAGCTGTAAACTCTATACTTCCTTTTCCAACTATATCAACACCTGTATCATATATTTTGTTGCTCGGGTATTCCGGTACAAACGCTTCTAATGCTGCTTCTACTCCTTTAACTGTCATGTTATAAAGTAGTTTGACTCCGTAGTAGCCCATGAAGTACTGTCTCTGACCTATGGTGGCTAAAGCATAGCCTTCAGTAATAGGTGGAACGTTATCTGATGTAACGTCGAATTCTATGAGAACTACCTTACCTGGCGGAATATTTGCTTGTTTTAATGCTTTAGCCCACGCCGGTCCATCGTATGCGTATACACCGAATGCTATATGGAGGTCTGGATGAGCTTGTAGGACTGATAGAGCTAGGTTAAACGCTTGTACAGGGTCTTCCTGGTCATTGTAAGGTCCAAGCCATACTATGTTTATATCTCCTTTGATATCAGGGTCTTTTTGAACGCATTCCTGTATAGCTGTTTTGAAACCATCAATTCTTTCAAGAGAATTCATAGCAGTTAGAGAACCTGTTAATATTGCTACCTTCAATGTACACCCTTTACATACATAGCCTTTCTGTTTAGCGAAATACCAAGCAGCTAATCCAGCTAGGTAACCAGCTTTCCAATTACCAGTACCAAGGTATGAATACCTAACACTTTGAGGGGCATCAGTATCTATTGTTATAACGGGTATACCTGCCTTAATGGCTTTCTCGATGTATGGTGTAGCTGCACCAGGATCAGAAGGAGCTATAGCTATACCGGCTACTTTCTGCGCTATATAGGAGTCCATAGTCTGGATCTGTGCCTGAGGATCTTCTTTTGAAGGTACCCAGAATATAGCTTTAACACCAAGCTCCTGTCCTGCTTTTTCAACACCTGCTCTTACAACATCCCAGTATGGGTGAACAGATTTACCTATGACTATGAAGACTAACTCTTTCTTTTGCTGACCTTGTTGCGCAACGAAGAACCACCAAGCGAGATATCCACCAACAACAGCGATAATAACAACCGCAACTATCGCAATGGTTAAGGTTTTCGATAATCCTCTACTTAACATGGACATGTAGAGCACCAACCTCTACAATATAGTGTTCCATAATCTATTTAAAAATTTTTATACTCTATTGTCTAAAAATTAATCAATATATACTTCACTTAAATAGGAGCTTTTGGACGTTACCTGCTTAAACAGGGCTAGCGCCCTCTTCTTCTATATAAATCTATAGCAACTGCTACAGCTAATATTATACCTGTGACTGAATCGTACCAGTAAGGCGAGACCTCCATTAAAACTAGTGCATTTCTAATTAAAGTCACTAGAAATGCTCCTATTATTGAGCCTAGAGCTATACCTTCTCCCCCGGCTAGGCTAACACCGCCTATAGCGTTAGATGCAATAGCATAGAGCTCTTGCCCTCTACCTACACCAGGGTAACCAGTCATCATAAGCGATGTAAATATTACCCCCGCTAAAGATGCACAGATACTGCTATACATGTAGGCGAAAAGCCTTGATTTATTGATAGGTACCCCACTCAGTCTTGCAACCTCGATGTTCCCCCCAATTGAGTATAAATATCTACCAACTATTGTGTACCTCTGTATAAATATTGTTATAGATGCAACAACTACAAGTATTAATGTAAGTGTCTCCGGTCTTGATACAATGTATAGCTCTTTGTATTCATGAAGAACTATAGGCCAACCCATAGTTATGGCGCTCGCAAAACCACCCCAGAATATAAGGCTAACTAAGGTTATAATGAACGCAGGCATTATCTGAGGTAAAGGAGGTGAAAATACTGATACAAACATACCGTGGAACACCCCAATAAACGCACCGATAAACAATACGACAACCACGGCTAACGCTATTCTAGGACCTACAGGTACTAACGTAACCCTACTTATTATAAGCGCAAGTATCATCGACGATGCCGAAGCAATTGAGCCTACGGACAAATCAATACCTCCCGAGATCAACACCATAGATTCTCCCATAGCAAGAACGCTCAACCCTAGAAACCACGTTAGAAGAACAATCCAGTTATCTATGAACCAAAACCTAGGGTTTATGAACCCCGTGATTAAGCATAGCACAAGTATAGCTATTACAATATTGAATATAGGTACTTTACCCTTAACAATATCCTCTAGCTTTACGCTCATCGGGTACACCGAATACGAATAAAAAGCCTTAACAATATAAGTTTATATATTTATTGAAAACCATAGCATATACGGGTGAAAAAGTATAAACAAATCTTTACCTCAAGACTTAGGAAGAGATCCTATACTTATTGCTGAAAACATGTGGAAGAAGTTCCCTGGGGTAATAGCTGTAAAAGGAGTGACTATAAAGGTATACCCTGGGGAAATAGTTGGTCTTGTTGGAGAAAATGGCGCAGGAAAATCAACTCTTCTTAAGTGTATCTCAGGAGTTATAAAGGGGGATGAAGGAAGAATTCTCTGGCTAGGTAAATTAGTAGAGTTTAGATCCCCTTCCGAGGCATTGAAACACGGTGTAATGTATGTTCCACAGGACATAGTTCTAGTTAAGAATTTATCTCTCTATGACAACATATTCCTGGGTATGGAGAGTAAACGACTTCTATCAGTTAAAAATAGCAATGAAGAGCTTGAAATTAGCAAGAAATTACTACAAGACCTAGGAGTTGAAGTTGATCCTAAAATAAGAGGAAGAGAGGTTGGTGCCGCTATAGCTCAATTAGTATTAATAGCCAGGGCACTCCATTTTAAGGCGAAGCTCATCGCATTCGATGAGCCTACATCGGCCCTAGGGCCTATCGAAGTTGAGAAATTCCTAAACTTAATGCAAAAGCTTAAGTCTATGGGTATATCGATGATCTTTGTCAGCCACAAAATAGAGGAGGTTATGAAAGTAGCTGATAGAATATACGTTATGAGGGATGGACATCTTGTTGCAGAGTTTCATCGAGAAAACTTTGACACAAATACTATAATAAAAACCATGATTGCTAGAGAAATTAAAGAATTTTTCCCTAAAGAAGAGGTACAAATAGGAGAACCATTGCTTGAAGTTCGAGATCTTACCGACTACGAGGAATTTGTAAGAAGTATATCGTTTACTGTTAGGCAAGGTGAGATTGTAGGTGTATATGGTATTGTAGGTTCAGGACGAACTGAAATGGCTTTAACGTTAATTGGTTATAGACGTAAACTGCGTGGAGAAGTATATATAGAGGGAAGGAAAGTTGAAATAACTAGACCCTCTGATGCTTATGGATACGGAATTGCCTACCTACCAGAAGATTGGAGGTTTTCCCTTGTTTACCTTATGAATGTTAAAGAGAATATCTCTTTACCTATTCTACACAGGTTAAGAAGGTTTAACCTTGGTTTAGTCTCACAAGTATCATTATCTGAGGAGTACGAACTAGCAAATAAATTCATTGAATTTTTACGCATAACCCCTCAGGATCCGCTACGAAGAGTTATGTACTTAAGCGGTGGAAATAGACAAAAAGTTGCTTTAGCTAAGCTTTTAGCAGCCAATGCAAAAGTACTAATACTTGACGAACCTACTCACGGAATAGATGTTGGTACTAAAGTCGAGATAAGGAAGCTTATGATTGAACTAGCCAAACAAGGTAAAGGTATAGTCTTGATATCCTCGGAGTTAGCAGAAGTTCTAAGTATGAGCGACAGGATTTACGTTATGAGGAAGGGTAGAATAGTGATGGAGTTTAGTAGAAGTGAAGTTACTGAAGATAAGGTGATAAGAGCAGCTGTTCTTGAGTCATAAATTGCTAATAGCATCAAATGGAGGTAAATTTTAATCTCTGCTCTAGTTTTTTGCTAAATAATGTTAGCATTGATAGGGTTTCTTTGGATGCAAGAGAAGAACCCTCTAGGAGTATTCCGAGCACCTTCTTAAGGACTCTATTTATGTTCTTTTCCTTTAATGCTCTGCTAAATTCTTCCACCCTTACATCTATATCTTCCTTGAACTCGCTAAGCGTTCTTAAAATTTCCCAGCTAGCTGTGGTAACCATCTCCTCTTCTATGCAAACTAATAATTCCTTTAGCTTACTTACAACAATAGATACTTCATCTATAGCTTTAACTATGGATTGACCAACTATCTGCTTAAGTTCTTCTCCAAGACCTTCAACTATAAGCAGAGCTGCTGATTTAGCGTTATACATGTACTTAACATTCATAGCCTCTGGGTATACATCTGATTCAAGCTCTATAATTGTAGGGTTCTCCGCATCACCTGTGTCTATGTACGCAAGATACGACCTTATATCGAGTTTTCTTGTTATCTCTTTATAGAGCTCTGAAAGAGGTTTTGGTTCTAGAGCCTCGGGGCTTCTGTACCTTAGTAACTTGTTGGTTTCACTCCACGTGTAGAGTTTCCCACTTGGATCTCTAGCCATAAGCAGGTACAGTCTATATCTATGGTAGTCTTCCCCTAGAGGGTAAGGAGGCTTTGTTATAGATGGCTCAGGTCCCTCTAGAACAAATGTAAATGTGTACCCCCTAGAGTTATAGAGAAGGTTATATAAATTCTCTTCTTCAGCAATCTTATCAGCTACATATACAAAGGGGTTCGCTATAACGTCGAATGGCTCTGTTATTAGCCTACCTTTCTCGAAGTACATATTATGTAGAACATACCTTGTAGCAAATATCCACCTATTAAGCAAAGGGTTGTAGTATGCTGTTACCTGCCAACCATCCACCCTCTTGGTAACCTCCCTAGGCACTATAGATCCATACTTATCCTCAGATACATCAGAAGATTTTGCATAGCTAAGCGCCTTAGGTATAGGATAGGCTAGAACCTCCCTTGGTTCTCCTTCTTTAAACAATATTATCGTTCCAGTTAAATGCATTGACAAAGGAAAAACTTTAAAGGGGGTTCTTTGGCTCCACGCATATATACATATAGAATAGCTATCAACATCCACGCACTTCTTCTCCACGTACCTACTAAACACATACCTATACCTATCGAGGACAACATTCAATTTCTTAGTTGATTGCCCAAGAACTTCCCCTACAGCTCTTACCTCTTCTTCCGATGGCTCATACTTTTCGTGAATAACCCTATATACGAACCTTTCCACTAGGTAAATCTTATTCACCATAGCGTATCTACCCACCTCGAAACAGATGAATATAAATTAACCTTATATCTTGGCTACAACCTAAGCTGTAATTATGCAACTAAGCTTATTAGTTAAAAATTACGACAAAGAAATAGCGTTATCCACGTTATTGTATTGACTGATCTCTACCATCATGGATTGCCGCAACCATTATAGCAGTTTATAATGTGAAAAATTTTTATATGTTGTACATTCGGTTTAGGAGTAGTAGGTGCCTAGAATGGCGAAGGATCAGGTTATAGGAGCTGGGTTGGTAGTAGTATCAATTGCTATAGCTGCTGCGATAACTTATCTCCTGTTCTTCCCTCCAAGCGAAGGTATTGACATACTGACGCTTAAGGTGATAGTCGAAATAGCCGTTATAGCCTTAGCTGGTATAGTTGGTTGGATTGGCTATACATTAGCAACAATACCTCCGCCAAAACCTATCGAGGAGATAGAGAAGGAGATAGAGGAAGAGCTTAAGAAGCTTGAGCAAGAAGTGAAGAAAGAAGAACAGCAGAAGTAGGGGGCTTAAGCTAAAGAAGCTTAACTAAATTTAACTCTTGATATAACCACCTAAACCGAATTTCATGCCTAAAATATTTTTCTCTACTATAGACATATACTCTTGCATAGCCTATGTTGATGAGCTCTAATGAATCTAAGGTGATGCAACTTCATTAGTTTACCTAGGCATAAAGTATAGATATAGAGTAGAGTAAGTAATTCCTGGGCTAAGAACTGCTTTAGAAATCCCTACCGGATTTTATCTAGGTCTAAGCTTAAGTCTACAAGTAGATCTTGGAACATTATCCTAAGAGCTTCTTTTCGTTTTCTAGATTCAGCTTCCTCAAATGTACCTTTAACTATTATTTCGTAAAGTTTAGCTTGTTTCCCAGGTATAGGTCTAAGTAAACGACCAAGGCGTTGAATGAATTGCCTCTTTGACGAAGTTCCTGCAACTATTACACCTACATTCGCGTCTGGAACATCTATTCCTTCATCGCCGACTGTTGTTAAGACCAAAACCTTTGCGGCACCATGCTTAAATGCTTCAAGTCTTCTTCTTCTAGTAGATTCATCAAGCTCTCCAACAATGTAATAGGTATTCAATCTCTCAGCTATTTGTTTAGCTTGTTCAACGTATTGTGTAAACACTAAAATTCTACTTCCTTGTTCAAGTTCTTTAGCAACTATTTGTTCAACTGCTTTTAACTTCTCTTGAGCGTTATGTACAAGCATCCTCAATTCTGTCCTAATTTTCACAGCTTCTAGAGCTCTTGGATTACCTCTCTTAGCTTCTTCAAGAACTTCTTCGAATGTTCTACCGCCTACAAGTTTCTTATACTTCTCCAAGAGCTCTTTATACCTCTTTTTTTCTTCTGCTGTTAAACTTACTTTTACTGTCTCAACAGTAAATGGCGCTATGTATCCTTTCTCAGCTAGTTCCGCCATAGCTTTGCTGTAGACTATTCCACCCATAAGCGGAAAAAGCTCTACATGTCTACCATCCTCCCTAATAACTGTTGCTGATAACCCTAGCCTATATCTAGCGAACATGTTTTCAGCTATGTACCTAAACTTATCTGCTGGTAGATGGTGTACTTCATCAACTATTATGAACGAGAAATAAGGTGCCAGCATGTCTATATACCTGTAAGCTGATTGGTAAGTAACAATTGTTATCGGTAACACCCTCTTCTCGGAGCTGTAGAAGTATCCAATCAAACCTTTAGGCACATCGGTGAAGCTGGCTATTTTTTCTCCCCATTGAAACATCTGCTCTTTAGTATAAGTAACAACTAGCGTTCTAACGTTTAGTTCAGCTAAAGCAGCAACAGCAATAACGGTTTTACCTGTACCTGTAGGTAATGCAATTACGCCTTTGAATCCGTTTTTACGCCAAGCATCTAGAGCTTCTAGCTGGTAATCCCTTAGCTTGCCTAGGAATTTTATCTTCAGGGGTAGAGGTGCTCTTTCATCTATGTTGGTTTCGTTCCGCACGATGATATCTCTATTCCTTAGAATATCTATTACTTCGAATAAGTACATAGGCTTAACTAGTTTAAAGGCTTTTTGATGGGGATCATACTTGATCATCTTCTTCTCTATTAAATCCTTGATTTTATCTCGAAGAAAAACGCTCGGTATTAAAAGAATTTCATTGTCCTGAACTCTTACGGTGACCTTAGGCATCAATGACTCGATAACCTTCTTAATATCATCTATAGAAGCGTTCTCGAATTCTACGTCGTAACTTGTTAGCATATCGATTACTTCCCCTGGCTCCACCTCCTTGTTCTTTATAGCTTTCTCAAGCTTGCCAACATCAAATAAAAACTTAGATTTACCCTCTTCCCTGCCCAAGTACTTAGAGAACTTCAGAAATAGCTCGAAATCTTCCCTCTCTAACCATTCATCAACATAGAATACTATATTCTTTATCATAACCTACCCCAGTACCTACACAGAAAAATTGTGTTGTTCTCAAACCTAAAAAGCATACCATCAAATTACGATTAAATCAACTTAACAAGCTAATGCTTTAAGCCACGAAGATTCTTCCTAGGAACTCACAGAAATATGATCCGTAGAATACTAGTATTTGATGCACCAGCTGTTCTATGCACTCTATTACGGATATAAACTTCGATTTTGCTGCAAAGTTATAGATGTGATGAATACACCATCAACTGAACTATGATGACTACCCGATCCTCTGATATAAGCTAAATATGAAGAGGTCTTCATGTTTTTAGCTTTTATTTCTATACCTCCAGACATAACTCTGTGGGCATTTGAATTGGGCAAACCACTGCTTAAAAAAATAGCTGAAAAAATTTTAGGAGCTGAACAAGCTGATGTACTTTGGAAACGTATTGAGGTTGTAGGCGATATAGCTGTTATTAGAAAACCTTACCGAATTGATATACCTGTTGATTTATTTAAAGCTCTTGGAGAAGAACTCCTTAAAGAAATGCCCTACGTTAAGAGTGTTTGGCTCGCTGCAACACCTGTACAAGGAGCTGAAAGAGTTAGAGAATATCTTCACTTAGCTGGTGAAAAAAGAAGTGAAACCATGTATAAAGAGCATGGTTGTGTGTTTAAGCTTGATGTAGCTAAAGTCTATGTATCGCCTGTTCTTGGTTACGACCATATGCGGGTAGCTAAGCAGGTTAAAGATAACGAAAAGGTTTTGAATATGTTTGCTGGGTTTTGCCCCTATAGCATAATAATTTCTAGGTTTTCTAAACCCAAATACGTGGTATCCATAGATATTAATGAGCATGCCGTTAAATATGCTAGAACAAATATTGAGTTGAATAAGGTTGCGCATATAAACGAAGTTATACTAGGAGATGCACTACTGATAACACCTGCTATCAGAGAAGAATTCGATAGAATCTTAATGCCTTATCCGGATCTCTTTAAAGAAGCCATAAAAGTAGCTGCACTTGCTATTAAAGAGAATGGCTACATACATCCCCACTTATTCGTTAACGGAGATAACAAGAAAGATTCGCTAATAAAAGCATACGAGGTTATTGTTGATGAGCTGAAGAACATAGGCGTAATAGCTAGAGCTATTGGAGGACATGTCATAAGGAGTGTAACTCCAAGAAGATACCATGTTACAGTCGATGTTTACATCGAGAAGAAGTTATATACCGGTTAGGTTAGAAGTTCCTTGATTTTCTTGATCATCCTCCTTCGCTAATTCCCTTATAAGGTACTTCTTTAAGAAAGGCGAATGCTTTAAAACATCTGTAGCATTCTTAGCATGTTTGCTAAATAGTAGCTCGTATATGCTTTTATGTTTTGATAGTATACCTAAGGCGCAGTTGGCTAATCGAGTAATTGTTTCAAGAGATAGAGGGTTAACCACAAATTCATCTAAACATTCCCTGAAGTAGGGATTCTCAACTATGGCTAGCTTAAGCAAAGTTACAATGTTTATCCTTAGTATAACTCTTTCGCCATACATACCCTCTAAATAGATCCTCAGCGTATGACTTCTAGGTGTTGCTACACAATTTAGGTAGTTGCAGTCGAGAGAATCCACATAGATATCGCTATTCTCAACCTTATAAACTTCTTCTATATCGTGATTTAACGACAGCTCAAAAACGCCGAAGCGTCCCTTAAACAACGCTATGTTATTGTACTTAGAAATAATAATGTCAACCGTTTTCCAGAAACTTAATTTTTTAGCATACGTTTCAATACCGTAGCGATCAAGCATACCAGAGGTAACACTTGGGGGATCTAAGCAGTGAAGATCATACCTAATACAGTTTAAGGTTTGAACATAAGTTGAATTAATAATTATTTTAACAACATCTAAAACCTTCATCAGCACACCCTAAACAACTAAAAATGCTTTGTTATAATTACTTCTTAAGTTCACCACTATAAATTTCTTTTAGTTTTCAAGGAGATTTACATAGATACTTTTATTGAATGTTAAAGAGGTATTCTCCATAGGTTCTAAATGATTTTGATAGGAAAACTAATAGGTGTTTACATTTAGATTCTTTCATCAGATTGCAGAGACATGTCATCTTTTATCCGACTGGTCTAGGATTCATCATCGATTTCTACAATTTGTATTTAAAGCAGAACGCCAATAACTATATCTGTTGCTTCTCTCACTAGAAAATAATTTTCGGTAGCGTATTATTTCTTTGGCTATGACCAATCTATAACTACCTTACCTTTCTGCTTTTGAGTAAAGATTTTTGAAGCAGTTGCAATATACTTTAGGTTAATTTTCATTACTAGTTATACCCTACTCTAGCAATATACTCTGGGGATAAACTTGATTGTATGGGTCCCCCAGATAACTGTTGTAAAGAGGGATGGAAGTAAAGAGCCTTTTGTATACGAGAAGATTGTGGTTTCATGCTTAAAGGCTGGGGCCCCTGTTGATGTAGCTAGAAAAATCGCTACCCTGGTTATGGCTAAGCTTATAGCTGAGGATAAAACCGAGGTTACGGCTAGAGAGCTTACGAGGATGGTTCTAGAGCTTCTTAGGAAGGAGAACGAGGAGTGGTACCGTAACTGGGTTATATTTGATAGAGCTATTAAGAGGAGGAGAACAGAGGAGGAATTGAAGGAGTAAAACTTAGGCATATTTCCATATGGTTTCATTAGAGCTCATATTATATTTTTAGGATTTAATTGCTTTAAACTTTCTTTTGAGATGCTGTAATTAAGCTTGTTATGGTTGTTTTATATAGGTATAAACTATTTAAACATGATAAAAATTTAAAAATTTGTGCAAAACTCGTTAATTACTCTGTGTGAGATTATGCCTGAAAAGAAGCTGCAAACAGAGAATAGTAGTGTGTTAACTGGAACAAGAACAAGAGTTCAAGATATATCTCCTCTAAGTGGACTTTGTGCTCTATGTATATATACGTGTCCAGTTCTTTGTGAGGTAGGTAAAGCAGCTTTTAGAGGTAGAGAAGTACTTTACCCAGAGCCAGAGGAATTCGGATTAAGTACTGCTGCTGCTAATAAAGATTTTGGTCTTGATTGGTCTGATATCCAACTTATGCCAAGGTTATCAGAGGTTTTTGGTGTAGAGCCTACTGCAGATAAGATGATATTCGAGAATGTAAATGTATCCGCAAGCTATGGGGGTGTTCAGCTTAAAGTGCCAGTTTTCGTAGCTGCTTTAGGTTCTACAGATGTTGCTAAAAGAAATTGGGAGGGAATAGCCTTTGGAGCAGCTATATCTGGTACAGCTCTGGTCATCGGAGAAAATGTATGTGGAATGGATAAAGAAGCTGTATTTGTTAATGGTAAAGTAGTTGAATCAAAGGATATGGCTTTCAGAGTTAAAACCTATAGAGAGTTATGGGATGGAGGGTATGGAGATATAGCTATTCAAACAAACGTAGAAGACGAGATGATGGATGTAGATATATATGCTGCGTCAAAGCTTGAGGTAAACGTTATAGAGAAGAAGTTCGGCCAAGGAGCTAAGTCCATAGGTGGCGAGGTTAGGGTTACAAGTTTAGAGAGAGCTATTGAGCTTAAGAAGAGAGGGTATATTGTCTTACCGGATCCAGAAGATAAGAATGTACAAGAGGCATTTAAGCTAGGTATTGTAAAGAGCTTCGAAAGACATAGTAGAATAGCTAAACCTGATCCACAGCACTTTCTAGAGAGAATAGATACTTTAAGATCTATGGGCGTTAAAAAGATATGGATTAAAACAGGTTGTTATAGACCTGTAGACATAGCGTTTGTAATGAAGTTATCATCAGAGGCTAAAGCAAACGGAATAACGTTCGACGGCGCTGGTGGAGGAACAGGGATGTCCCCGGTACCCATGATGAACGAAAGTGGTGTTCCAACTATATACCTAGAATCGTGGGTTTTAAGGGCTTGTCAAACTCTGAAAAAGAAAGGTATGCATGTACCTGATATAGCCCTAGCGGGAGGAATATCCAACGAGCATCAAGTGGTTAAAGCGATTGCTTTAAGCAATTTCGGCGAAGGTCCTTACGTTAAAGCTGTAGCTATGGCAAGAGCTCCTTTGCTAGCCGTTATGAAATCTAAATACTTCTTTGAATTGTATAAGAAAAACGCTTTACCACAGCAGTTCGTTGAAAAATATGGAGCAAAACCAGAATCATTCTTTATAACGTCCTACGAGCTTGTAGACAGATATGGGGCAAAAACATACGAGAAATTGCTTGAATCAGGTGCTGTTGGCCTCTACACTTATTTCTCAAAAATATCCACAGGGATAAAGATATTAATGGCTGGACAGAGGAAATATCAACTATATTTGCTAGATAGATCCGACTTAGCAACTTTAACAGAAAGAGCTGCTAAGGTAACAGGTCTACCGACAGTTGATATAATAGATGGAAACATATTTGAAGCTATATTATCAAAATAACCTTAAAATATTTTGAATAACCTTTTAAGTGTTATTCTTCTACTCCTCTAGCTCTTAGTGCATCAACTATTTCCGAAATCCTTGATATTAGCAGTACTGTGAACGCTCTAAGCAGATATCTATACTTTATAGGGTTGTAGGAATAAACCCATCCCCTAGCTTTTACAGTATCTATTAAATCCGCTACTAGTTTCACCGAGTACCCAAAAAATAAGTATGTAAGGGATACCGCGTTGAACCCTACGAATTTCCTTATCTGTGTGGGGGGAGTTGTTACATAGAAAAAGATTATTGATGTAAATGTGGTAAAGCCGTATACAAGGTTTAATATTACGTCTATTGTTAAGGTTGTGAATATCATATCCAGTAAAATGATTGCAGATGTCAGCATACACCATAAAGCGAAAACCGTAGCCAGAATCCTCTTTGCTCCTACGTAGAGCAGTAAGAAGACATTTATCGCTAAAAATATTAGTATTACGTGAAGGTGAATGAACCTCGATAAGATAGTTAAAGCCGTCAAAAAAATTTTCAGATAGATAGCTTTATAGCTATGTAGAGCAGTTGACTTGCTTTGAAGATAAAGCGCTTCGCTAATAGCTTTAGCCACATATCATCGCCTTCGACGGTATTCCGAACTTCCTTAAAAGCTCATTGTCTATGTTCTCTATAGAACCCTTAAACGCTATTTCTCCGTTGAATAGAATAACGACTTGATCTATTTTAAGCATATGGAGGTAAGCTGCATTAGCCGAAGCCACCAATACTATTTTATTCTTTTTAAGACCATGGTCAATAATTTTCGTTACAGCTTCAACTCCATCGCTATCGAGGTAATCGAAGGGTTCATCTAAAAGCCATACAGGTTGGTCTATTGCTAAAACACTCGCTATGGAAACCCTTTTTGCTTCACCTCCGCTAAGTGTGAAGGGGCTTCTGCTCATTAAATTTTTCGGCACAAGTATCTCTACAATGAATTCATTCACTGATGCACCTACGATTTTTGATGTGAATTCTATCTCATCTTTAACGGTGGTCTCTAGAAATCCTGCGTAAGGGTTTTGCCACACATAGCCGACGAGTTTCACCGCTTCTCTCCTTAGGAGTTTATGAACGTCCTTACCGAAAATAAGCACCTTACCACTCGACGGTTTAACAAGCCCTGCTATAGTCTTTAACAATGTTGTTTTTCCAGAGCCATTTTTACCTAGTACAAGATGTAGCCCTGGGTTAATCTCTAGGTTGATGTTCTTTAGCACAGCTATTTCTTCGTATTTAACACCTAAACTCTCAACTATGATCAACGTATCTTCAGCCCTTTCATAAGGAATAAAACTAAAGTGCTCCCTAATACACATATGCTCACGATACTTCCAACAAGAACACCTACAAAAGCAACAACTAGATCTAAACCTCCTACTAAGTGGAGAACAAAGTACCCTATTACGAAAGTTACAATTAACACCTCAACTACTGAGGCCAGGATTAAAGCAAATATACTTTTACTCTTCCTACCCATAGCCCAAGCAACTAAGCTTGCTAGTAAGTTGGCTAAACTGCCGAAAACTATGTCTATTAACCCAAAAGGAGATAATATATTTGCTATTGCGCAACCAACAGTTAGACCAAACACTGTTGGTAAGCCAAAGAAATTTAAAAACGGTAGTAATAAAAGAGCATCGGCTATCCTGATTTGAAATGCATAGAAGCTGATAGGTGCTAAAAGTGTAACTAAAGCTGCGTAGAGACCTGCTACTACAGCCGATTTCACTACAAACATCATCTTCAAATACCTTCACCTCGCTATAGTTTTTCGAAATACTTATTTACGGTACATATTCATCGAAGCCAAAATAAGCTTTTATTTAGCATTACCGAGTAAAATACATAACTATGGATTCTGTAGAATCGCTGTAGTTCCTTTAGTTGAGGGTACTTAATAATTTACAGTACAACAATATAAATCAACATAGATTACGAGCTTTAACTTTAAAATTATCTAGTCTCCTTTACTGCATTGAACAAAAGTATCAAATCGTATTTATGGTGCTTGATTGGGTTGGATTAATTTTAGATTAAGTTAACTTAAGTGATCTATGTTATGAATGGTTTATAAGGCTAAGAATTTTAAAATTTTAAGATAAATATAGCGTTGAATAACATGATCACAATATCGGCTTTAAGAAGCATATAGTTCCCTATGCCCCATGGTTTAGAGAATCCCTAGTGCTTATGATGGCTGTTTTCCTGGTTAGATCATATATAGGAGGCTATGTGGTATCGAAGAACGCTGCTTTAATAGTTAACGCTATCCAGGTTCTCAACACCAAGACTTTTATCTACAGCATCTCTACATATGCAGTAGTTGGTATAGTACATATTACCGCCGAATTAGCTTTGCAAAAATATTTCATTAAGTTAGCAAATGCAATTACTAAAGTTAAATATACAATAATAAACAACTTACAGATTATAAAAACTGAAGGAAATAAACTCCGAAGACGTTGCTGGTAGAATAAGCAGCGATGTCAATTTCGTTATATGGGATTTAAACACAACGTTAACTACGTTCATACCCAATATATTTACCTCGTTATCAGTTATGGTAACGCTCATCTTATTCAATAGAATTGTTGGATTAATTACACTCCCCATACTAATCCCTTACATCGCTATAGTCGAGTACTACAGCTAAAGAGCAGAAAACGCTAGGCTTAAAGAGAGACAAGCATATGCAGTAAGCATTGTCCGTATAAGAGATGTTGTGCGGATCTAAAGATGTTAATCCAATAAACAACTCTTTAAATTCATGGAGGAACTTCATATGTAAAGTTACGTGGTACGATAGAATTGACTGAGAAGCTAGCTTATTAACATTGATTTCTTCCATTACATTCACATCTTATACTACATTTCTACGAGCTTCTAATAATATAATAGATATCGGTATGGTAGCAGGAATACTCTTAGTTGTTTCAACAGCTCATTCATCATTTATGAACTCCGCATGGGCTCTATGTATACAAGCTAAATAGCTGTTGCTATGTAGAGAATAGAATTATAGAGCGTATAGCTCTTGACCAAAACCTACAATAATTAACTAGCTGATAACTTTAGCTCAAGCTGTGTTGAATACAACGGAGGATTTGCAGACTCTTCATGTTTTACTTCATTTTTGTTCAGTTTCGTTACTTTCATCATTTATCAGAGCTGTTAACCATCATCATGGTGTTTACAAAGTATATTTATACCTACAACATATTTTAAGGAATCTAGTTTATTTTTCGACGCCTAATATATGTTAAGTATATTTACTTACTTAATTAGTTAATTTTGTTATATGACTATATGTTATGGCAATAGCTTGTAATTATAGGAAAAAATACATTGTAAGAGCCTCTACGAAAGCGGCTAAGAATAGAACAGCATATGATATGCATAGCATAGCTAAATACCCTAGTAGATGTTTACGGTTAACGATTGTTTTAACAATGACTGTGGTAAGGATTATGGATTCCGTTAAAGCTATCGCATAAGCTAAGAACTCTATATAGGTATGCGGAGTTGTGAGAAGACTTAGCATTATTTTCTCATGTGGTATACTTTTTGTGTAAAGTTCTACATAGTACCTAAGTATAGCACCGGTAAAAACTATTGTATACACGTAAAATAATGGTCCTACGAAAGGTAGCGCAAATAGTGTGTTAGCTATAGCGTTATTAGCCATAATTGTTAGTGTAAGCCTTAGTATAAGATCTATTGATGAATCCTTCGACGATTTCAACCCTTCTTCAACTACCTCTGATAATCTGTTAACACCTTGCTCAAGCAAACCCTTAGGAAACACAACATATAAGTAGCTATAACCAATTATAAGTAGCACTATAGATAGAGCGACAATAGAGATCCATATAATTAGTTTGCTACGTGTTCTCAACTGTGTTTCACCTAAAATATTCTTTGCTAATCTACTCTATATACACATATTTTCCTTATTCTAACTTCGTTATCTAGGGATTCATGTGGAAACCTCGAAAGAGGAAATACTAAAGGTTTTAACTATAAATGCTCTTAGGAAGCTACAGAAAGGATCTATACTGCAGGCTATTTCACATACCCTTGCTATTATTGGGTTAACGCTACTAACCCTCACCGTAAGGGCCGCACTAAACAAATTAAATACAACAGAACTTATTTTAAAATCGATAGATTTTGAAGTATTTGAAAAATACATAATTTACTCATCAATAGTGTTCATAGGTTTACTAATTACGTTATTTGCTTTGATATTGCTGGTTGCGAGTATGTGGGGATTCATTATACCAGGAGCAAGATATCTAGCTAATATAGATGCGAGATTCACTAAAGCGTCTAATCTCTTAAACTTAGGTTGGATATGGGGTACAGTAATAGCTATAATAGGTTTAGTTATGTCAATAGCTTCAGCATACTTAATAATAATACTACCAATATGCTTAGGTCTATTAATCGTAGGAATTATACTTATTTTATTAGGTTATACAGGCTTAATTATATTAACCATTAAGTTAAGCGATTTCGAAAAAATAGAGAGATACGAAACAACAGCAATACTATTCACGCTATCCTCCTTTATACCACTGTTAATCCCAATACCATGGATACTCTTCTACTTAGCTCTAAAAACAAGCGAATTAAAACACCTAGGTTTAAGTTCATGAAAACGCATTAAAAAGCGTCACTATGTAAATAGGTAAGAAATAAATATAAATTAAAAATAGAGTTGTTATTTTATTTATTTTGCTCTACTTTCTCTTCACAAACAACCCAATCCCTAAGCCTACTACAAGTAAAGCAGCAGCTAACCCGCTGGTTAAAGTCCAATCGGTTACTTTCTCGGTCACAGTCGATGTTGATAGCGATATAGAGACACCAGTAGTTGAATAAGTGGTTGTCAATAACATTGTTGTAGGTATAGATATTGTTAACGTTGTTGGTGTAGCTACAGTTGTTCTAATTGTTATTGTTGTTGGTATAGTTAATGGCGAAGTTATTGTTGTTGGAATTATAGTTGTTAACGTTGTAGGTATAGTAGTAGTAATTACTGTAGTTAATAGAATTGTTGTTGGTGTAGCTACAGTTGTTCTAATTGTTGTTGGAGTTACTAATGTTGTTGTAATAGTTCTCTCACTAACAACAGTAGTAGTTATAGGAATATTAACAATAGCAGTAACAGTAGTTGGAGAAATAACAGTCGTCGGAAGTGTAGTAGTCTCAATCAAAGTAACAGTTGTAGGCGAAACAACAGTAGTCGTAGTTGTTTGTATTAATGTTGTGGTGATAGTTTGAATCATTGATATATTTACATATATTAAGTTGGATACCAATAGTGTAGAGCCTCCTACTGATCTCATTAGTACGGTTATCGTGTAGATGCCTGGGGCTGGGTACGTGTGTCTTACTCTTAGATCGCTTGTTGTTCTATTAAGGAAGTCTAATGGGGTTCCTGTGTACCTGGTTCCATCGCCCATGTACCACTCTATCTCTATTATTTCTTCTTCTGGCGCTTTGTATGGGGTTACATCGATTACAAAGCTTGCTGATAGACTGAGGATGGATGTTGGTAGTGGTAGATCCCATTCGTATTCACCCCACTGAACAGATGGATGATCTATCATTAGCCTTGGTAGTAGTGGGAAATCTGTACCTGCGTATTTCATTATCTTGCGTTTAAGATCTTCATCGGCAGGTTCAACATTTGCTGGGTAAGGTCTTACGTAGGTGGTGTTGGTCCAGCAACCATCTATTATAGCGTTTGCTCCTGGAGGTTTTATAAACCAGTTACTAACGTTGAAGAAGTATCCAGGAGATTCACCGGTCCATGTACAATCAGCTATTTCTGTATCTCCAGGTACAAGTTCATATATGTTTGCCTCAGCATATACTAATCCTTTCTGGGAAATACCTGTAGCTTCACCTACTCGATAGAGATAATTATTATACATATCAACAATTCCAAACCTTAGCCTTGGATGCCTATCCTGAGTCATGAAGTAGTAGTTGTGGTGTAGTGTAACCCTGAAGTTTCTATCTGTTGTCCTAGTAGCGCTATTGCCTATCAAGGTAACTTTGTCGTGGTTCCAAAACCTAGACCAAGATATTGTTATATTGTTTGTTCTTGTTGTTGAAGCTTCCGCTAAATCTACACCTCCATCAGACCAGTTAGTGAAATCGCAATGATGAATCCATATGTTGTTTGATCTTCTAACCTCAATAGCATCGATATTCCTTGTATCAGTAGAATCAAACCTGATATTCACAATAATAATGTTATCGACATCATATATACGCAGAGCTTGACCACGAGCAGAACCACTATATCTTGTAGTTATAGTTATCTGCGCCCCTCTACCATCTATTGTTTTATTAGAAGTAACCGATATTCTGTCTCTGAGAGTTATTGTTCCGTTTACTAAGAAGAATATCCATAGAGGTTGTGCTTGCGTTAAAGCATGCCTTAGTGTACCAGGCTGGGGATTAGTAGGATCATCTTCAAGCGATGTAACGAAGTATACGTACCCACCTAAACCGCCTGTAACGTTGCGCGCATAGCCTTCTCTTTCAGCTAAGAGGCTACTAATGCAATACACACCTTTAAAGCAATAGTCCGGTGTAGCTGTAATATTGGTTATACCCCCTACTGCTTCCGAGCTTATTTTAATTACATGGTGCGAGGATCCTATTGGTAGTACGAGCCCCGATAAAGTTATCGTTAAAGCTATCAAAATCGACATTATTAAGAATTTTTTGTTTTGTTTGCCTTGCATATTGCGAACACACCTAATTTTTATTAAGTAGAAGTTACATATAAATAAGTCTTTTGTTTCATTAGATAAAGCTATGTTGAACTTATTTGGGGATGTAGATAAAAGAGGTTTAAGCGAATTTGCATTCTATGGCATCGGACGGGCACAGCGAGTAACAAAGTCCACAGTTATCGCATTTATCTTCGCTAATTATTGGTGGTTTTAATCCTCTATCTATTATTGCTTTATATGGGCATACTCTAATACATACTTTGCAAATAGTGCATTTACTTTCGTTAACTATGTACCTATACATTTTTGTTCTATTTAGTTTATCAAGCGGAATTACATTGCCTAACGCTTTTCCGCGAAATTCATCTGTACTTGTAAAGTTGTGTTTCTTCATCCAGCTCTTTAATTCGTCTAGCATAACTTTTATCGCATCGTAACCTTGAACAATAATTGTTGTACAGACTTGAGTAGCCCTAGCACCTACTAGTATAAACCTAGCTATATCTAAACCTGAGGAAATACCTCCAGAACCTATCACAGGAACATTTCCTAGCTCTTTCACTATATAGTATGTCCATGCTAAACTTATCGGTAGTTGCCAAGGCCCTCCATACCCACCTAGACCACCCCATAGAATTGGTTTCATAGATTCAACATCTATTACCAACCCCTGGAATCTAGCTGTTGATACTAAGATGTCTACACCTGCTTTAACCATTGTTTTTGCTACTTCGAGCGGATTAGCTCCGTGTGGCGTTAGCTTTCCTATGACTGGAAGGTTTGTATTCTCTTTAACTCTTTTCACTATGTTTACAACAATCTCAGGGTTTGAAACAACTGCTCTGCCCATTAGTTCTGGACGAGAGGGGTCGACATGTGGGCAGGAGAGGTTAAGCTCTAATGCGTCTACCCCTGCCTCAGTCATTAGTTTTGCTAGTTTCTCCCATTCTTCGTATGTTCTCCCCGCTATACTGGCTATAACAACTCCTTCAAGTTTCTTCTTCTTTATTTCGTTTTTTGCACGCTTCATGAGTTCAACCCATTGCTCTGGGGGGTGCTGGGACATTAGGTCTATTGAATAGAATGAGTAGAACTTTGTTCTCGCTAAAGCGCTGTACTTATCAATTATGTACATCCTTGGTTTTGGCTGTACCTGCATATTAACGTCGTAGGTTATAGTCTTTGTTACAACACCTCCTGCTCCAGCCTCTAGACCTCTTACAATATCTTCATCGTCTTTAACAGAAGGGCCGGAGGCTATTATGAGGGGGTTTGGAAGCGAAAGGTTTTTATGTAGTTCGACCGCAAGGTTTAATTCCATGCTTTAAAACCCTATATTAGCTTCAGCTGTTTTAATACTGCTCTAATCTTCTCCCTCTCCTCGTTTGATATAGGCTGTAGAGGTGGTCTAGCGTAAGTTGTTTCGAGAACACCCATCATAGTTAGTGCTTCTTTTAGTCTTACCCTATAGTTTCTCACAGGTGGAGCAAATATTACCTCCTCTAGAGGTAGTATTAATTCCCAAATCTCAAGAGCTTCTGGGTACTTCTTTTTAGCTACAAGGTTGAACATCTCTACCTGCTCTTTAACGGCTATGGTTCCAAAGCCTAGTAACCCTCCTTCTGCTCCTAAGACAAGGGATTCGTATATGAAGTTGTCGTTTCCTGTAAGAACCATTATCTTATTCTTGAGTTTATTGATGGTTCTCACTATGTCGATGAATTTCTTTGCATCGAAAGAAGCTTCTTTAATAGCTACAACTGTTTTTAAGGAGGATAGCATCTCTATAGCTTTAACACTATATTCAACTCCTCCTAGGGCTGGCTGGAGGTTGAAGGCTATTAGCGGAATCTCTACATTATCGGATAGAGCTTTATGGTAATGATATACAACGTCTTCGTTTGGGTAACCTATAAACGATGGGTGCGGGAATACAAGTAGAGCATCTGCACCTACTTCTTTTAGTTGTTTAGCTGTTTCAACTGCGTCCATAGTGTTTATAGCTTGTAGCCCTGCTACAACAGGTACTCTTCCCTTTACGATTTGGCTTACGAATTTAATAAGCTCGAGTTTCTCGTGTTTATATAGCGAAGGTCCTTCGCCTGTATCTACAGCAACAGCAAGTCCACCTATATCGAACGATAGTAACCACTTAAGGTATTTCTCCATCTGGTCTAAGTCTATACTGTAGTCAGCTTTCATAGGCGTTAGTATCGCTGGAATTAAACAGTAAGGCTTAAATGGATTTGATATTTTATTAGACATTATCGCACCTGCTTAAGGCTAGGGGTTTCGAGGATAAAAGTTTTTACTTTGTATTCATATCAAGTACATGATATTATACTCTATAAATTATGTATTTGGGTTAAAGCTAAAGAGCTCACCATAAAGGTGGCGACTAAGCTATTGTTTGGGGGTGCAGAGGTAGCTTCGCGGGTTGCTTCATAGTTGATGAAATGTATAATGCTCTTACTATTTCTAAGCTTTTTAACCCTTCTTCTCCATTTATAGGGAAATCTCTATCTTCTCTCAATGCTATTAAGAAATCTTTTAATAATCGTTCATGAAGCTCGTGCTCAACTCTTAGTGTTTCAGTCGCTGATGTTGATACCTTATCAATGTCTATGCCTGTATCCGATTTAAGTATTCGAAGTTCATCGTTGTATAGTTCGGCAAACCCTTTTGATCCGAATATTTTTATCTTCGTGTACTGGTAAGAAGGTGGTCTTGTACATAAGCTAGCTGTTAGGGATGCGTATACCCTTCCCCTGAATTTTATCAATGCTATACCTATATCTTCAACGTTTATCGAGGGATGCATAAGGTTGTCTATGTATCCGTAAACCTCCTCGGCTACGCTACGGCTGAACCATTGGATTAAGTCTATGGTGTGTATTGCCTGGTTTATCATTACTCCTCCTCCTTCTGTGCTCCACATACCTCTCCAGCTTCTAGCAACCTTGTCCTTTAGGTAGTATGCTAATTCCTCTCTCCACCACATAACCTCCCCCTGAATATAGTGTATATCCCCTATTACTCCCTCATCTATGTACTTCTTGAGAAGTTTCACATCATCTGCGTACCTATGCTGAAAAACTACACCGAGCTTAACTCCTTTCTTCTTAGCCTTAGATACCATCTCTTTCGCAGCTAGAATGCTTATAGCTATAGGTTTTTCAACTATTACGTGTTTTCCATACTCCATAAACAGCATTGCTTGGCCGTGATGTAGATAATGCGGTGTAGCAATTACCACAACATCGATTGTGTTATCTCTTGCTACCTCATTTAACGATGTATATGCTTTACACCCATAAACATTCTTATAATGATCAGCTTTAGCAGAACTTGACGTAAGAACCCCTATTGTTTCTACGTATCCTTCTCTTTTTAATCCTATAAATGCTTTTACATGGATTTCTCCTATCATCCCTAAACCTATAACGCATACATTAAACTTCTTCATGGTTTCTCCTACCTTGTTTCCTAATTCTAGGGTTTAGGGAACATGAATACCAGGCTCTACATTATCATGATGATTAGAGGTAATTTAACTTTATATAGGTAAGCGAAATCTCAAATCTAGGGTGGATGTAGATGAGATTGGCTATAGTATCTGATGAAATAACACAGGATTTTGAGCATGCCCTTAAGGTCATAAACGAGCTAGGAGTTGAACTTGTTGAGATTAGATCGTTATGGAACAAGAATATTGTTGAATTGGCAGATACCGAATTAGATAACGTGAAGAACTTGCTGAGGAGTTATGGTCTAAGGGTATCCCATGTAGCTTCCCCTGCTTTCAAGATATACATTGATGATGAGAAAGGCTTTGAGCAGCATTTGAGGTTTATACGCAGAGCTATTGAATTGACTAAGTTATTCGATTTAAACTACACTAGGATCTTTACGTTTTGGTGGCAAGGTAATCTAGAGTTATACCTGGATCTAATCATTGATAGAATTCAGCATGCGCTAGATATAGCTAAAGATGAGGGGATCTACTTAATAATAGAGAACGAGTACTCATGCTTCATTGGAACAGGCTTCGAAACCAAGGTGGTGCTAGAAAAAATTAAATCACCTTGGTTGAAGGTGCTGTGGGATCCTGGTAACGCTTTCTTTGCGAGAGAAACGCCTTACCCTATTGGGTACAACTATGTTAAAGACCACGTTATGTATATGCACCTAAAGGACGCTGTTGTTGATGAGCGGGGGAGATTTGTCTGGAGACCTATAGGTAAAGGTGCTATAGATTATTACGGACAGCTTAAGGAGGTTGCGAAAAAGGATATAATTGTATCTCTTGAAACTCATTATGCTCCACAAGGTGGAACGAAGGAGGATGGTACGAGGGAATCGTTTAGAGGCCTTATGGATATAGTGAATAAGATAAAAATGGAGATAGACTAGTTCTTGTTTTTATTAGGTAATGAGATTATGTTGCCGTATAACGATTGGTTGTAGTATCTTCTCTTAACCTTAGCAGCTTTTTCACTTGGGTTATCGTTTTGAGTATATATTACCAGCGAATGTTCGTTCCATACTATAACTTCATCTCTAGGATCTCCTACTACATCCCATACGTATACCTTTGGTCCCCATTCACTACCCTCCCACATATTGTGTTCAAATACAACTAGTAGGTTTCCGTACACATCGTATAAACCGTTATGTGATGCTAATAATTCGTATCCATTTCCAAACCAGTTAACAGGTATCCATCCAAACACCTTGTTGAATGCTGCGAACAGTAGTTCACCGCTTAAATCGAATAGAAATTGATTCATTCCACCCCAGAATGTTTGAGCCACTATTAAAGGTCTTGGCGTAGAGAGGTCAAAATACGCTAGCGATAGGACTTGAGCGTGGCCCAAGTGCCACTCCTTGATTATTTCACCTTTTTCTGCGTCTACGAAGTAGAAACCTCCGTCCTGGTTTGCTAAAGCTAGGTATGTTTTGTTGTTGTAGTTGTATGCTACAGCGCTATCGCAGTGATCGTAGAGATCTAACCTCCACATTACTTTACCGTTATCGTCTATAAGGGCATCCCCTACGAATATCTCGTCCCTTCCATCGTTATCTATATCTGCAACCAGCGGGGTATGTATTAATTTACCTGTATAGCTCCACAACTCCTCAAGGGTATTTGTGTAAATCCACAAGTTGTTGTAGCGGTCCTTGAAAACTATATCCCTTGGTCTCCCTAAGCCTCTTACATCTGCGAAGATTATTTGATCCCCTAGAACTCTTTCGAAGAAGGTTTCTGGACCCTCCATGTATCCTTCGCCTTCCCTAGCCTTAGGCGTACTCGTACTTGCTATAGTATTGCCTGTAACGCCATCGAGTATCATTAGCTTAAAGTTCTTAGCAACAACTACTTCATCTTTACCGTCGTCGTTGATGTCTATAATACCTATAGGTAACTCAGATTCTGCTGAGAAATTCCTAAGATCTGGTCTACCTATCTGCCAAAGAATATACCCGTCAAGGTCTATCGCTGTTAAACATGTTATATACCTGTATATGTTGTGATGGTATTTCTCTCCTGTGACAATGTTATCGTTTTGAGCGAAAACAAGCTCTGGAACTCCATCACCGTTTAAATCCCCTATCCTCATAATCCTTGCTGCGTAGTCCCCAAGCTTAATATGCTTGTATGTACGTGAACTTGGAATCCGTAGGTTCTGAAATGGGGATTTGCGATACTCTAGGATTACCCCTTTGGGTGCTTCGTTTAGTACCTTAATGTACCTTATAGCTACCTCTCCTTCTCCTTGCCCAACCATATAGATTCTTAGATACTTGGTACCCTTAGGCGTTTTAAAGAAGCTGAACACCTTTTTCCAGTTGTTGCTACATCCAGCTAAAGCTATATCGCCGCACCTAAATCTGCCAAGGTTTATACATGGTTTGTATCCGCATCTCCAGTCAGTTCTAAAGAAGGTTTCGCTATTGTCTCCCCAAATCCATTTATCTATACTTATCTCGATACTGTTTAGATTCTCGTCTAGGGGTTCTACTCTTACGATAAACCCATCTATTTCTCCTTTCTTAGCGTTAAACCTATGGGTATAGAAACAATATTTAACTAGAACCTCTACTATGTAGTAGTCCTCTTCTTTAGATTTAATTAGAGGTTTATATATTAATACCCAGCGAGAATCTCGAAAGCTTTTAATCTTGATGCCTACGTTATCGGTGTAACTGACTGTTGGCTGAATATCTGTGCTTTTAATAAATGCCCAGTATGTTAATCCATCCGAGAAATCGAGGTTATATGCGTTCTCGGGGTCGAATAAGGTAGGTTCTACTCTGTGTAGGTATAGTATATCTTTGAAACTCATTTTTAACTCCCTATATATGGACAAAATTGAATAAACGGTAATTTTTTGTTTGTAGTATGAAATTTATTTATGGTTTTTTTCTGCTGTACAGTCCTCCATCGAGATATTCCTAACATTCTCTAATACCATCGGCTGTCCTTCAGATGATGCCACTCTTACCTTTAGTAACTTTAGATTTACCGTATTTGAGATAGAAACTCCTTTTACAGCGTTTATCCTCGTATTCTCGATGACCACATCGCTTATGGGCATCTCAGGAAGACCTGCAAGTTTTATTGCTTGTCCTGCGCTGTAGCAGGTGATGTTCTGTATATGTATATTCCTTATTATTGGTGTTCTTTCTGATACTGGTTCAGGTGGAACAGGTTCGTAGAACATATCTATTACTATTGCTTCGTATATGATGTCCTTCATGGTTATGTTCCTTGCTATAACGTTTTCAACTATCCCTCCTCTACCCCTAGTAGTCTTTATTCTTATACCTCTCTCTGTCCCCTCGAAGACGCTGTTCTCTATGGATACATTCCTAACACAACCCGACATCTCGCTACCTATAACGAACCCCCCATGTCCTCTTCTCATTAGGCAGTTACTAACAAATACATTTGTTGTCGGTATTCCTATTCTCCTTCCTTCTTCGTTCTTACCCGACTTTAAGACAATACAATCATCTCCTACATCAATTAAACATCCACGTATATATACATCGCTTGAAGAGTCAACAGCTATTCCATCCGTATTAGGGGAGTAATCAGGGGCTAATATATTGACGTTCTCAACCGTTATATGTTTTGAGTAGAGTATATGGATGTTCCACATAGGAGAATTCCTAAAGGTAACACCGTATACATGAACATTTTCTGCGTTGTATAGCTGTAGAAGTTGTGGTCTAAAGAATTCCCGAAACTGCTCACAAACATCATTAGTAGGTTTAAGACCTTTTGATGTTAGCTCCTTGTATATTTTATTTCCTTCGAAAGCTCTTTTAGTTGGCCACCAAGTTCTTGTTTGTTCGTCTATGTATCCTTCTCCTGATTCAAGAATTTTTCTCCATACATCGTCTGGTACACGTGATTTCTTTAGGTACCACCAGCGTTCTCCGTGTCCATCTACCGTACCTTCGCCTATAATAGCTATGTTTTTAACATCTTTACCGAATATAAGGGGCGAGACTTGGCATTGATGTATTCCTTCCCTTCGTGTATCCACCACGGGGTAATTATCGTAGTTAGCGATAAACTCTATCACAGCATCTTTTTCAATTAGTATAACGGCGTTGTTTCTTAATATTATAGGTGATGACAAGACGTATTTCCCAGGAGGTATATAAACTAAAGCCTTCTTCTCTGAAGCTTCCTCTAATGCTATATTGAATGCTTTTGAACTATCTTCACCTCTCCGAGGATCAGCCCCATAATCAATTACGCTGATTTTTTGCGTTATAAGCTGTAACATAGTGCATGCCTCTTCTACACTATATCTATGATAAAGATATATAAGTGTAAGGTCTTAGCTATATCAACTATATTTGAGTTGCTGAAGTCCTTAAAATTAATAATTTCGAGGCTTAAGAGAGTATAGTAGGTGACAGTATTGAAAAGAATAGGTGTCGCTGTAGTAGGTTTAGGAGCTATTGGACGCAGACACGTAGAGAGCTTAAAAGAACTTGAACAAGAAGGTTTCAACATCAAACTCATCGGTGTTATGGATGCGATAAAGGCTAGGGTTGACGATTTTGCGGCTAAATACCATTGTAAAGGGTACTACTCCTACGATGAGGTAGTTAAGGACTTAGAGGTAGATGTTGTTTTCATTGCAACTCCTCACTATTTACATGCTCAGCAATCTATCTACGCTATGGAGTACAAGAAGCATGTTATAGTAGAGAAGCCTATGGCGATAACTCTTGCTTCAGCAAAAGAAATGATATCAAAAGCTAAGGATAACGGAGTTAGATTAGGGGTTATATATCAGAGGCGTTATGCTGATGCTATTCAAAAACTAAGGAATATTGTTTCAAACAATATTTTGGGGAAAATATTCTTAGCTGAAGCTTCGTTGATGTGGTTTAGAAGCGAAGAAGAATACTTCCTAAAGGACGAGGTTGCTAGAAGCTGGAGAGGTATGTGGAGCACAGAAGGAGGAGGATTGCTTATGACACAGGCCATACATGTAGTAGATCTTCTACTATACATACTTGGTGATGCAGAGGAAATCTATGGCTATATAAACAACGTATCCCATCCGGCTGTAACCGTTGAAGACACAACAGCAGCGGTTATAAAGTTCAAGAATAGCGCTATGGCTACGCTTACTTCATCTATATCGTTCCAGCCACCGGAGAAACAATACTGGAGAATAAGAGTTTTCGGATTGAATGGTTTTGCTGAAGTAGAAAACGAGTGTTTAACTCAAATAACTGTTAAAAATCAATCAATAGACACCTCACTTTTAGAGAGAAAAAGAGAAAACCTCCATAAGAAGTTGTTTAAGGACTTTTTAATAAAGCTATTGAACGATGAAGATTTTCCGATCAACGGGGAAGAAGGGTATAAAAGCCTAGAACTGGTGAAATCTATTTATTATGCAACTTTAATAAATAAACCTGTGAAACTACCCCTCGATATAAGCCTGGTGATATAGTTTACAGACATATAATGGAGTATTAATTATCTTTTTATTAAATTTTACCTTAATACGGTGTATTCCTCTCCTTGGGTTGTTTGATCTATAGAGATAAAAAAGTAAGTTATACTATTATACTATTACTATTAGAATTTAGAGATAAAATGCTTAAAAAATAATAGTTAGATATTATCTAAAACGTTATTTTTTCTTAATAACAAATCCTACAGGTAGACCTACTATAAACAGCACTATGGGTAGCACTATTGTCCATGTCCAATCTACTTTCTTGACCTCCGTGGTTGTTGTTGATAGCATTAGAGTTGTTCTCTCAATTGTTGATACCACTGTTGTTGTTACTGTTACCAGCTGTGCCCCTGGTATTATTGTAGGTGTCGTGGTAGGTGTTGGTGATGGTGGTGTTGTGGGTTTTGGAGTAGTTACTGGGGTTGTAGTTGGCGTCGTGGTAGGCGTAACTGGTAATTCAGCTAAAGCGGGTTTTACGAATACTTCATAGAAGTTTACAGTATATTTACGTACCTCACTTGGTAGCAATGATATTAGATCCGGTGGATCGTTGGTACCTGGCCACGCATTTCTGTCTGGTTTAGATGGTTTCTTTAGAACACCATAGAATAACCATGAGTATCCGCTTGATGGTGGTCCTCCACCCCATCCACCCTCGGATATAAGTGCTCTGTGTAGCGTCCACTTGGTCGGTGGTCCATAGTATGGGAACTTATAGCCTTGTACTTCAATCCATGAATCGGGTTTACCTAATATCTCAGCCCAATTATAGTCAATTATATTAAATGATCTTGTCCTAGACACATAAGATATTGGTATATTAAGTACGTAATAGTTCCAGAACCAAACCATACTTGATAATGCTTCCCACCAACCTTTTGTACCTGGGAACGCTGCTTGTAGTTTCGCATTTTCGAAACTGGGGTTTATGTAAATAAGCGTACCATTCTTTAGCGGTAGAGACCATGTGAAGTTAAGCTTCGTGTAAGCGTAGTTTGTTAAGTATCCATATCTTGTGAAGTACCCATCGAAAGCCTTCATAGGCCCTTTGGTATTGACTAGGTAAAGTTCTCCTGTTATATCAAAATCCCAGGCATCCCTTCTTTGGGATAAGACAGCTGAAGTAACAGCTTCTAGTGCTGCATCTATACCGTGTTGTTTCCATTGATCTACTACATTGTTACATATTGTTACAAGGTCTGGGTAATCGCTTCTAACCAGGATTGATACCTTAAGTGGTTGCCCTGTTTTTGTATCATACCACTTGCCGTCGGATCCCCTCTTAAACCCTGCTTTCTCGAGTAGCTGATACGCTTTCTGCGGATTATAACTCCAATCATAGAGGTTGTTCTTAATCCAATCTGCGAACCACTCTGAAGATGATTGACCTGTAATGTAGTCTTTAAATGGCATGTATCCAGCTGGATAAGCAAGCGCTGCTGCTGTAACATTAGTTAGTAATGCTAATGCTTGACGAACTTCGGTTATGTTAAGTGGGTATCTCATGAAGTTAATCCACATACCTGTAACTCTATATTCGTATACGTATGCTATTCTTGTCTTTGTTGATTGCTGATCAACTGTAATAGCTGAAAATGGTGATAACTGGTAACCTGATGTTAGGATAGATCCTTTTAAGAATATTTCAACCATTTGTGCTTCTGCAGCTGTTAAGTGTATTATGAGTTGATCTGCCGCACTAGGTAAGTATTTCTTCCATCTGCTACCTGGGTTTACGTACCAAACAATTTGTGCTGGTGTTATTTTTGTTGGATCTGGCCAATATACACCATTGCACCACGGTTTATCGATGAATAGGTTTCTCACTTCGTTTTGGAGGCTTGTAAGATCAAATACCTTAGGAATTTCTCCTACAGGAACATCTGCGACTTTTTCAGCGTATTTTCCAAATATTTCATATGGTGTTGTTACTGCTTGTGATAGGATTGTTGGAACTCCATAGTACCATAAAGAGCTCTTGAACTCGTATTTAAAGCTCTTAGAAGGATCGTTAATGAGCGGTGCTTGAGCAATATATGTAGTGGAATTGAACACTATTCTAATGGCGGTATCGTTAATCACTAATACATCTTTTAACCACGGTATAAAGTTCCTAAATATTTTCCACTGGATTATGAAGTAAGTCCATAGATCTTTAGCTACAATAGGCACAAATCTTTCTCCGTTAAACCAATATTCATCTCCCCAGAGAACTATATCCATATAGCCTTCCTTTAAGTTTACGCTAAAACTCCTCGCCAGGAATGGAAATATTATACCTTCTTCTGCATCTAATATTGCAAATAAATTGTTATGACAGAACCCTCTAGCTGCACCACCTAATATTCCTCCTGAAGCAAAGGGATTCCAGTTTATTGTTGCAGGTATAGTACCAGATCTAGGATGGTCTATGGCGCTTAACTGGAAATCTTCAGCTCTTACCCATAGTTCTTTAACTTTTAATGCTTGAATTGGAGGAATCAGTGATAACCCTAGCAATCCGATTAGTATCCCTAGTAATACTTTGGCAAACAATTTACTATTAGGTATAGGTACCACCTAATGATATGTACTGCGTATAAGGTTTTTTAAATCTTTTTGGTATTGTTAACAAAAGCTTCATCTATATATTGAAAAATATAATAAAAATATCTTAATTAGTTTCCTGATCATTATCTTGCCCTAGCAATCCTTAGCGCCGGATTAATGTATTCCTCAATTGCTCTTGCCATATTTAATAGGCTGTACTGTAGAAGAATTATCGCTATTGCTGGCGACCATAAAGCTAGGATAGCTCTATCGCTAAAAAGTGCTCCACCTACAGCAACAGCCATATTTATCTGAATACCCCAGTTCTCTGATGTTAGTGGTAAGAGCCCTAGGTATGCTAAACCAGTATAGTTGTAGATAGCAGAGGTTATAGCAAACATAAAGTTTACCGCTATGAACGGAGCTGTAATCCTTATGAGCTCGTCGAACATTATTTTCCATGGTGAAAAGCCGACGACCCTCGCAACATCGATAAATTCTCTTTTCTTTAAGGAGAGTATCTGCGCTCTTATAGACCTAGCTAAACTGGCCCATGCAGTAATAGATAGTATGAGGCCCATTATTGCTACATTACCTTTAAGATCTGTTGGTAGAATTATAGCTAATATTAGCGCCAGGAATCCTGAGGGTATTGAGAGCGCTACATTAGTTAATATCCATAGTACTGCATCTACTTTTCCCCCTAGATATCCCCCTATCATTCCAACTACTACGCCTAAACCAACAGTTATAAAGGCTGCTATCAATGCTACAGCAAATGTGCTGGGAATAGCTCTGACTATTGCTAAAAATAGAGGTTTGCCTGCAAAGTCTCTTCCAAGAATGTACCACGGGAAGTTTTCAAACGATGGTGGAGCATATATATTTTCCCAACCGCCTTTCCCCGGTGGTAAGGGAGGTATAAGCCCAGCTACAACAGCTAAACCACCTATGATGTAGAGTAGTATAACAACAAAACTAAACGCATACGATGGTCTTGAAAAGCATATTCTTATGAAGACCATCATATTATTCTTTAGCTTGCTGAGCTTAGGATTAATCATCATATTTCCACCCCATTAGTCCTCAAGACGTGCTCTTGGATCGATTAAGGCATACGTTAAATCCGTTAATAGGTTCCCAATTATTATAGCTGATAAACTTACACAGTATATGCCCATCATAGTTGGGTAATCTCTTATACCGGAAACCGCACCTAATATTCTACCTAGCCCGAGGAGTGCAAACTGGTTTTCGATCCAGACAGCCCCTGTTAACATGGCGGCAAATGTCAAGGATATCCTAGTATACATAGGTAAAACGGAGTTCCTCATAACATATGCAGTAAGTACTCTACCTTTTGGAAGTCCACGTGCTTTAGCTATTGCTACATAATCTTCCCTTAGTATACTAGAGGCAAGAGTCGCCATAGGCAGCGCCCAAGAAGGTAAACTTACAATAAAGTATGCTAGTGCAGGCAACAAATGATGATGTAAAACACTTAATAGAAACGATAGGTTTAAACCTGGGGTAACATTTATATCGTATGGACCTCTATGCGGTAGTAGTTCCCACCGTGCTCCTACGTATAGGTACAGATATACAGCTATAAGCCATACAGGTATAGCATTTATAACAGATAGAGCAGCTGATACTGATGTAAAGAATATTCTGTTGCTTCTATAGTAAGCTAGTATTATACCTAGGAGTATCCCTATAGGTATTGTAAGTATTAACGCATACGATGTTAAGAATAAAGTCCATGGAACAGCATCAGCTATTATTCTGTTAACAGATACCCTATAGTACCAAGATATCCCAAGATTAAAGGTTAGAGTATTATACGTCCATTTCGCCCACTTAACAATTAAGGGTTCCTCTGGCTGAAGCCCTAAATATGTTTGAACTTCTATCAAGCACTCATGTTGCGATCCCCCTCTATTCATACAATCTAACATTAGCGTTCTAGCAGGATCCCCCGGTGGTGCAACCAATATTATTAATACCGTTATAGATACAGCAAGAATCCATGTTACAACAGTTATAATAGTACGCCTTAAAATCCAGCTAATGCTTTGTAACATTCTTTTCACACCAAAATTAGATTGTGGAGTTAGGATTTATATACTCTATGATTCTGCATCTTTTTTCACTTAGTTTTAAGAGCTCAAAAACATTACTTTATTTTTTATAGTAAAGCCAACAATAGACAAAATGGTTTTTATCTACTTCGATTATAGGTGGCTGTTCTTTTCTACAGATATCCATAACAAATGGGCATCTATTACTGAGAACACACCCAGGAGGTCTGTTTATTGGTGATGGCTGGGGACCTTTTAACATTATCTTCCTTGTTTCTCTAGCCTTAGGATCCGGTATAGGTATAGCAGCAATCAACGCTTGGGTATAAGGATGGGCGGCGTTGTTTATTATATTTGCTAGTGGTGCTTCTTCCACGAATTTACCTAAGTACATAATAATAATTCTTGTTTTTTCTCCAAAGAATTGTAATAGTGATATTTCGTGGGTTATAAATAGTAATGACGATCTCATTCCCTCTATTAAGTTTGCAAGTGTAGTCATTATACCTGCTTTTAGAGATGCATCAAGCATAGTAACAGGTTCATCAGCCACAATATACCTTGGATTCAATACTATAGCTCTAGCTATTGATAGCCTCTGTCTTTCACCACCACTTAACTGGAATGGATATTTCTCTAAATATTTTTCTGGTGGGCTTAAGCCCACTCTCTCCATAGTTTTCGAAACTAAGTCTATTACCTGTTCGCTAACGAGGTTTGGCATATGATAAGATACTATATCGGATAATATATCGATGGCTCTCTTATATGGGTTTAGGCTTGCGTATGGGTCTTGTGGTATGTATTGTGTGTTTATTCTGTATTTTTTGTATTCTTGTTTGTTCATTTTTCTTATGTTTGTTC
>Ga0209394_1000281_pt1 | contig 45184 bp, 57 predicted proteins | sample JNZ201metaG_FD_184122 | JGI IMG/M metagenome (GOLD analysis project Ga0209394, IMG submission 184122) | Hot spring microbial communities from Jinze hot spring, China to study Microbial Dark Matter (Phase II) - JNZ 20120812A (SPAdes) (version 3) ...
GGCTTATTTCGATCTTCTCTTTTTCAGCAGAGTTGCGCGCCAACTTTAACTTCCCTACTTTGCCAGAAGCTTCTTTTTCTCTTCATCCGTTAACTCTCTAAAGCCTTTAGCGTCTATTATGGCGACGTTGAAGCTGTCTCCGCTGGCGGCATCCCGTTTCATGGCGGAATCCACAGCCCTAACAACTATGGGTAAAGCCTCCTCAACGGTCATGCCCTCCCTAAACTGGTCTTCGAGGACACCGTAGGCTACCGGCGAACCTGAACCTGTGGCAACGCATTTCTCCTCGGTTAGGCTGCCGAAGGGATCCAGCGAGAAAACGTGGGGTCCTGTCTCGTCAACTCCTCCAACGAGGACCTGTGTGACTAGGGGTATGTATCGTGCCGAGAATAGGAGGTTTGCCACAAGCCTTGCGGCTGAGCTTACGGGTATGGGTCTGCCCGTGTTAAGCTTGTATAGTTGGGCATTAGCCGTCAAAATGTCCACTGTTCTCTGGGCGTCCGCCACGGTGCCAGCAATAGTCATGGCCAAGTGGTCGTCTATCTTGTAAATTTTCTTTCCATGTTTATGCGCCACGAAGAAGCCCATGGTTACTCGGGTGTCGGAGGCTAGGATCACGCCGTCCTTGCAGACGACGCCTACCGTTGTCGTCCCCCTTAACGTCAACTTATCAACTGCTCGATTGTGGACCATTATCATTTTCTCCTAAAATCTGGGCGCACGCCGAATTTGCTTCCCGAGGAAGTAGCACTTGTAATCATGCATGGGTGGTTTATTAATATTGCGTTTCGAAATGAAAGGTTTGCTTAAAAGGGGAAGGTTTCCACCGATTTTCAAAAGAGTTTTAAGGGTCTTGAGGGTTGAAGGTTAGGGTGAAACCCTCAACGTAGTGATTTGAGTTGCCATTAAAACATCATTGGATGCAGCTGCCCAGAGAGGTTATAGTTGGAGAAGGTGTGGTAGAACGAGTTGCCGAAATCTTTCATAGGCTTGGATTCACAGAGTCAGCCCTAATAATCACGGGCTCGAAAACCGAGGAGATTGCCGGGAGAATCGTTAGGTCAATTTTGGAGGATGAGGGCTTAAAAGTTGAAACATTAAAAGTGGAGTCAGCCACATTATGGGATGTAAGAGCCGTTGAGGAGAAGATTAAGGCATCAAAGCCGCAAGTGGTTCTTGGGGTCGGCGGCGGAACAAAAATCGACGTTGCAAAGCTGAGCTCAGCCCGCCAGAACGTGCCCTTCATAAGCGTTCCAACAACAGCCTCCCACGATGGCATTGCAAGTCCCCTCTCCTCCATAAAGGGGTTGGAGAAGCCATATTCGATAATGGCTCAGGCGCCCATAGCCATCATAGCGGACACAAACATCATAATGCAGGCGCCCTATAGGCTTGTCGCAAGCGGCTGCGGCGACGTAATCGCAAAATTCACAGCCGTCAGAGACTGGAAGCTGGCACGCGACGAGGTCGGCGAGTATTATGGGGAGTATGCGGCCAGCCTCGCCTTGATGAGCGCTGAGCTGGTGATGCAGAACGCCCAGAAAATTAAGCCCGGAGACAATGAGGGACTGCGGGTGCTCTTGGAGGCGCTGATAAGCTGCGGGGTAGCCATGAGCATTGCTGGAAGCAGCCGTCCATGCAGTGGCTCAGAACACCTCTTCAGCCACGCCGTCGACATGATTAAGCTGAACACCTCCATGCACGGAGAAAAGTGTGGAGTTGGAACTATAATGATGGCTTACCTGCATGGAGCAGACTGGAAAAAGATTAGGGATACGCTGGAAACCATAGGGGCACCCACGAATGCTGAAGGGTTAGGCCTAACCGAAGAGGAGGTTGTTAAGGCATTATATATGGCGCCGTCTGTTAGGCCGGAGCGCTACACCATCCTAAGCAAGTTAAAGTTAAACATGGAGGAATGTAGAAGGGTGGCTAAACAAACAGAAGTCATTTAGACTTGAGCTTGGGCTTAGTTTTCCTTTGTTTCGGCTTCCTCTTTTGCCGCCTTAAAGGTCTCCGTGAACTTCACCGTAGTGATTTCTGGAAAGAATTTTTGGATGTCTAGGGCTATACCCCTCTTCGCCACTTGTATTCCTTCAAGATAGAAGGCTTCTTCAGGCATTTCTATACTGACGGTTTTGCCTTTCACTGTGAACTTGAACTTTTCCACCTCAACCGAGGGTATTCGACGATGGATTAGGGCGGCAATTTTCTCCTCTTGGGTTTCAAGCTTCTTTTTGACTGTAACCTCGTAAACGAGTGTTTTCCCAGCCAACGGTGGGTTAAAATCCAGTAAAACCCTTCCAGCGCCTATAGCCCTCACAATTGCTGTTTTTCCATCATATTCGAGGCGCATGCCAAGGGTTGGCGTTATACCCTTCGAGGTTAACTGCCTCAGTGGGACACGTCTAACCTTTTCGGGGTCTCTGGGGCCGAAGGCTTTTTCCGGCGGAATTTCAACAACAGTCGGTTTTCCAACTTCCATGGATGGGAAGCTTTCGTCTAGGGCTTTCAGAACCCAGCCTTCGCCCACCACAACAAGTTTAGGCTTGTATATTTCGCCCTCCCGATAGAGACGTTCTTTTTTGGCTACCTCCTCGATGGTTGTGTCGAAAACTTCTCCTGTCTCTTTAACCCTTGCCGTATAGTCCACTAGTATGAAGTCGCCCTTTTGCAAGGCCATGGAGACACCATCTTTATGGGATATTTGCCAAACTAAGCCTAAAGCTCCAATAAAAGCTTTATCTCCCCAAGCCTTTTTGGATTACCATTAATGACTTCCCTTAACAAACCTAAAGTGATAAAAGCCATGTTTGACTCGACCGTTTATGACAAGGACGTCCTTTACAAGAAGTGCATTGATAGAATGATGAAAGTCTTCAAGGGGAAAACGCTCACCGAAAAGATGAAGATTGCCTGCAAGATCTTGAAGGATGAAATCCCATACTACTTCTGGGTTGGATTCTACTTTCCAAGGGAAACCTATCTAGAACTGGGACCCTCAGAGGGGCCGCCGGCTTGTGCTCAAATTGCTTATACCGGTGTTTGTGGGAGATGTGCCCGAAGCGGCAAAACGATAATTGTTCCGAATGTTCATGAGTTTCCGGGGCATATTGCCTGTGATCCCCGATCTAAGTCTGAGATTGCTGTTCCAGTGTTTGACAGTGGGGGCAATGTTGTGGCTGTGCTTGACGTTGACAGCGACGAGTATGGAAGTTTTGATGAAAGGGATAGGGAGTGGCTTGAAAGAATAGCGAAAATGTTAATCGCCTCAAAGTGAACATTACAGCCATCCTTGAAGAGAGAAAGGCGGTAAAGTTTGGATCTTCCAAGTTTGAAGGGCGTTTATGTAGCCGTTCTTCTCCTTGGAATTGTGAGTCTATTGGGCGATGTGGTTTATGAGGGCTCGCGGGGGCTTGTGCCAGCCTATTTGGCTTTTCTGGGCGCTTCATCATTCGTCGTAGTTTTTGTCGGCCGCCTTGGAGAGTTTTTAGGCTACTCTTTGAGGCTCGTCAGCGGGGCTTTAGCTGACACTACTAGGGCTTATTGGGTTTTCATTTTTGTGGGGTATGGGCTTATAGTGGCGATTCCGCTTTTGGGCTTTACAAACCTCTGGTGGATAGCCGCAGTCCTCGTGCTGCTTGAAAGGATTGGAAAAGCCATTAGGGCGCCAGCCAGGGATGCCGTCCTATCCATTGTTAGCAGAGACGTTGGAGCGGGAAAAGCTTTCGGGATCCATGAGCTTCTAGATCAGATAGGTGCGATTCTAGGCCCGCTGTTGGTTGCAGCCTTAATGTTCTACAGCGGGAACAATTATAGCCAAACCCTTGCGTTGTTGCTTTTACCGTTCCTTCTGCTAATGGTTTTCTTGGCCTTCACATACAGGAAAATAGGCCCTAGTAGCAGTCTGGCCGGAGGGGTTAAAGTCCGGGGAGACATTAAGGGTGAAAGCAGGCTTAAAAGAGCTTTCTACGTTTACACGTTTGCTGTTGTGCTGAACACTGTGGGGCTTATTCCATACGAGCTTATACTCCTGAGGGCTTCGGCAGTTCTTCAGCCTACAAGCGCATGGGTTGCCCCGCTCATATACATGCTGATACAGGGGGTGGATGCGCCCACAGCTCTACTCGCAGGATACTCCTATGACAAATATAAAATCAGAGTCTTAGCCCTACCATTTGTTCTTTCAATTTTCCCCACTTTGTTTGCGTTGGCAAACGCCGACTTAGCTGCATTGATTGTTGCCGCGGTTTTCTTTGGCCTAGTCTTGGGCATGCAGGAATCCATCTATCGTGCCGCCGTCTCAGAGTTTGCACCCATCGCCTCGAGGGGAACCGCCTACGGCATTTTCAACACGGCTTATGGGGTGGGCATGCTGGCCAGCGGCGTTGTTTATGGTTTAATTGCCGCCGTAAATCCGCCCTACATGATTGTAGCCATATACGCCGTGGCAATACAGTCCATTGCTGTGTTCCTCCTCCTTAAAGCCTACGCGCGGACGTCTCGTAGATTGGAAAACGTTAAAGCCTAAAGCGCCTAATTTTTGGCGGGGAGGCTTTTGGCTTTAAGTGATGAATCCAAAGTTTTAGACATTCTGGAGAGGGTAAGCAAAAGCGTCGTGAACATAAGCACCGTGAGGCTTGTCCACGACATGTTTTACCAAGTTTTCCCAGTGAAGGGTATGGGTTCAGGCACAATAATAGACGGGGACGGCCACATATTAACCAACAATCATGTGGTCCAAGGCGCAGAACGCATCGTCGTAACCCTCTGGAACGGCGAAGTCCTAAATGGGCGACTGCTCGGCACATGCTCAATCCACGACATAGCCGTGGTCAAAATAGACAAGAAGGGCCTTATCCATGCAGAGTTGGGAGACTCGGATAAGCTTAGAATAGGCCAACGTGTATACGCCATAGGCAATCCCTTCGGCCTAGCAGGAGGCCCCACGGTGACTTCAGGCGTTATAAGCGCGTTAAACCGCACAATAGAGTCTAGGAATGAGCTTCTAGAAAACCTTGTGCAGACAGATGCCGCCATAAACCCAGGAAACAGTGGCGGCCCCCTCGTGGACTTAGACGGCAAGGTGGTTGCCATAAACACGGCGATAATCCCCTTCGCCCATGGCATAGGGTTCGCCATTCCAATAAACCTGGCGAAAAAGTGCGCCTACGACATCATTGCCAAGGGCGCTCATGTTAGACCTTGGCTTGGAATAATAGGATTAAGCCTCACAAGGGAAATCTCAAGCTATTATGGGATACCGCTGACAGAGGGAGTTCTAGTCACACGGGTTGTTGAGGGGAGCCCCGCTGACGAGGCCGGCATTGTCCCGGGCGATATAATATTGGCGATGGATAATGTTCCCATCACAAGGGTTGAGAAGCTTCTGAGCGAAATCCACAAGCGGGAAGCTGGCGAAAAGGTTGATTTGATAATTTACCGTGGCGGGCTAAAGTATTCCGTTGAGGTTGTTTTGGCTAAGGCTCCATGAAAACATTTAAGCGGAAATTATAAATTGCTTTATTAACAACTAAGTTTAAGCAAGGCTGAATTTACTGGTCCTTGTATAACAAGAGGTGTGGTAGGGGAGGCTATGAGCACCCACGCGGAAGAGCTTAAACTGCGTTTGATGACTATAGAGCTTCTCCGAACAGCCAAATACAAGAAGAACATTACATATCGCGAGTTGTCCGCTAAAACGGGTTTGCCAGTAACGGTGCTCAGCAGATACGCGAAAGGGCATGTTTTGCCTAACACTGCCCGCGCCAAGCAACTCTGGAAAGTTTTGTCAAAGTTTGTGGGCTTGGAGAATGAAATTAGAAGTCGGATAAAGTTTGATGAGGATGGCTATTTCGATAACACCGATATCATAGGCGACTTCAACATTCTCCAGCAAGCCGCAAACCATGCCCTAGCGAATTTTGCTGGGAAACGAGTGACAAAGGTGTTTACGGCGGCTGTGGACGGCATCCCCCTAGCAACTATGGTGGCAAACGCCCTAGGCGTGAACCTTGTGATAGCCAAGAGGAGCAAGGAGGTCGGCGTTAAAGAGTTTCTTGAGGAAACCTTTGTGCTTAAGGATTCGGGTGTCACCATGACGCTTTATGTTCCGAAGGACGCCATTAAAAAGCGGGACAGCGTCCTAATAGTGGATGACATGATTAAAACTGGTGAAACCCAAGCAGCCCTTGTAAACCTTGTGCGCAAGGCTAAGGCAGAGGTTTCAGGACTGTTTGTGCTCATAGCCGTTGGAGACGAATGGAGGAAAAAATTGAAGCTGCCTGAAGACTGCCCTGTGGAAGTTATAACCTACATCAAGCAACCCTAGGGTTTAGGCATTCCACTTTAACGGGGCAAACGCGGCATTTCGCCCTTCTACAGTAGTTTTTCCCGAGGCGAAGCAGCGCCGCTTCAAAGTTTACGAAGGATTTGCCAGCCACTGCATGTTCAGCCCAAAACTCTTCAAGCTGCTGCAGGACACTCTTCGATGATTTTTCGTCAATCAATCCAAGGTTTTTAGCCGCCAAAACAACGAGGCTTGTTGGATTCGGCTTGGCTTTTTCCCAAACACCCCTAAGTTCCCTGAGGAAAATGCTCACGGTTACATCGCCAACGCCTTTGCCTAAGCTCTTCAGCTCCCTCTCCAGCTCCTGGGGACTGCTTGCTTTGTTGTGGATGCTGGTTAGTTTGCCTCCGTATTTTTCTATAAGGTTGCGCATGACCTCCAGAAGCTTATCGGCGGTTTTGAAGTCGTAGCGGGTGTAGCTTCCCTCATCTAGGATTCTGACAAGCCCATCCCAGCCTACTTCAAGGATCCTTTCAGGAGATAAGACGTTGTGTTCTTCGAAGCATCTGTAGGTTTTTATCACAGAGGTTTCCGTTATGGGCGCGCCGAAGAGGATTGAAGCCAAAAACCATTTGAAGATCTCCTCTTCCCTTCCATCTTCAAGGTTTATGCCCAAAACATCGGAGTATTTCTCGCCGAGGGTTTCCACAAGCTTTTGGACGCTCTCTCCCTTCAAGGAGCGGCTCCCTCGACAAAATTTATACTTAAACAGCCTTAAACGGTTAGCGGAGGACGCTAACAATGCGGACTATAGAATGGCGGGAAGACGGAGCAGTTGCCACAATCAACCAGTTGAAGCTTCCACATGAAACGGAAATTCTGGTGCTCCGGACATGCGACGAGGTGGCAGAAGCCATAAAAACCATGAAGATAAGAGGGGCTCCGCTGCTTGGGGCTGCCGCCGCCTACGCCTTGGCTTTAACAGCCTACCACTCGAAGGTGGAGGACAAGGCAGACCTGATCCGCGAACTGGAGGTAGCGGCTGAAAAATTGCGGAAAACCAGACCCACAGGGGTTAACCTCTTCTGGGCTATAGACAGAATCCTCGGCAGGGTTTACGCATTTAAAGGAGACGCCAGCGAACTAGCCGCCGTGGTTATCGAGGAGGCTAAGAGAATAGCTGACGAGGATGCCGCCGTGAACCGGGCGATAGGTAGACATGGCGCCCGCCTACTGGAGGATGGGGACGTAGTGTTAACCCACTGCAATGCCGGAGCCCTAGCCACAGTCGAGTATGGAACAGCCTTAGGCGTTGTCAGAGCCGCCGTGGAGCAGGGCAAGAAAATAAGCGTTATAGCCACTGAGACAAGGCCGAAGCTTCAGGGCGCCCGCTTGACAGCCTACGAGCTTAAAAGGGACGGCATACCCGTCACGTTGATAAGCGACACCATGGTGGGCTACGTTATGTATAGGCGGATAGTGGACAAGGTTATTGTTGGAGCCGACAGAATAGTGCGGGACGCCGTCATAAACAAGATAGGCACATATCAGATAGCGGTTCTGGCAAAGGAGCACGGCATACCCTTCTACGTGGCGGCTCCGAAATCCACATTTGATTTGGCACATGCCTCAACAGAAGTAACGATAGAGGAAAGAGATCCGGAAGAAGTTCTATATGTTGGTGGAGAGAGAATAGCTCCTGAAGGAATCCCGGCTCTAAATCCAGCCTTTGATATAACACCCATAAAATACGTGTCAGCCATAATCTGCGAGGACGGCATCCTATATAAGGAGGACCTTTCAAGTTTAAGCAGAACGGCGGAAAGAAAATGAGCAGAGAGAAGGAAACGCAGTCTCGCCAGGAAGCCAAAATAGAGGGCGTTTTAACGGAAAAAGGCGTCAAAGTGAAAGCGAAGAGCAGAATTGAAGAGCTGAAGGCGAAAGGCTATGGGATAGAAGGGGATGATGGACTGCTGCTCAACTTCTGCGAAGCCCTACATCTCATGGATAGGGGCTTACTGGAAGTGAGAAACGAAAAAGGCGAAACCGTCGGTTTTCAAGAGCTTCTGCGGTTTTCGGAGAAAAATGACCAAAACGTTTGGGCTAAATACATGGTTTACCGAGACCTGCGAACCCGCGGCTACGTGGTCCGCGATGGCTTCGGCGTAGGCGTCGACTTTAGAGTTTATGATCGGGGCGATTATGGAAAGGACACGGCGAAATATTTAGTTTTAACCCTTCAGGAGGGCAAGCCCATAACTTTGGAGGAGCTAACCAACATGGTGAGGCAGTGTCAGAGCCTTAGAAAAGAGCTTATAGTGGCGGTTATGAGCCGCCGTGGAGAAATAGTTTACTACTCCGTTTCACAATTAACCCTACCATAATCAGCCCCATGCATATGTGTAGAAGCGGATGAAGCATGAGCGCCTTCAAAACAGTCCGCGGTATGAGAGATTTCCTCCCAGAAGAAGCAGAAATAATGAGGTTTATAGAGAGGAAAGCCCGGGAAACAGCCAGCCTTTATGGATACAGGGAGATAATAACGCCCGTAGTAGAGTCCTATGAGCTTGTAGCTGCAAAGGCTGGTGAAGAAGTCCGTGCTAGAATGTATGCCTTCGAAGATTTAGGCGGGCGGAAGGTTGCCCTACGCCCAGAATTCACGGCTTCCGTGGCACGGCTCGTAGCAACCACACTACGGAATGAGCCTAAACCCTTGAGGCTTTTCTGTGTTGGAAGCCTTTACCGCTATGACGAACCCCAGAGGGGGCGCTTCAGAGAGTTTTGGCAGTCAAACTTTGAGTTAATGGGCTCTGATAAACCCGAGGCGGATGCGGAAATACTGCTTTTAACCAACCACTTCATGAAAAGCGTTGGACTGAAAAACTTCACGTTCAAGGTTGGGCATGTAGGCGTTTTAAGGAGTATTCTAAGCCATGAAGGACTAGCTGAGGAAGTGCAAAATCAAGCCATGCAACGCATGGACAAAAAACTATACGAGGAAGCCTTGAAAATCGCCGAGGAAAACGGTGCATCAGATAAATGCCTCAAAACGCTCCAGAAACTTGTCAATTTGAAAGGCGACGACGCAGCCAAAATCTTGGAGGAAATGGCGGAAATCGTTAAAGACTATCGTGAAGCCGTTGAAGCTGTTAAAAACCTAAGGGAAATAATCAACCTCGTGGTGGAAACCGACGAAAAAGTGAAAATCACGGTTGACGCCGGATTCGCAAGAGGCTTGGAATACTACACTGGAATGATCTTTGAAGTTTATGTTCCAGAGCTTGACATAGCCCTGGCTGGCGGCGGAAGATACAACAAACTTGTGGAACTGTTCGGCGGGGAACCCACACCAGCAGTCGGCGTTGCCCACGGGATAGACAGGATAATGCTTGCACTGCAGGAGCAGAGGGCAAAAATTGACTTGAAAAGGGAGATGGGAGTTGTGGTTGTGCCTGTCAGTGAAAACCTTGCAGCTGAAGCCTTGAGAATTGCCGAGATGCTTAGGGCGGAAAAAATACCGGTGGAATTTGAAGTCATGGGACGGAAAGTCTCGAAGGCTTTGGAGGACGCCGACAGAAGAGAGGCAGGCTACGTCATAATAGTTGGGGAGAAAGAACTGAAAGAGAACGCTGTTGTCCTTAGGGACATGCAGAAAAAGGAGCAGACCACTGTGAAGATCGGAAATTTGGTTGAGGTGCTTCGGCATTTAAGGATTTAATCTACGTTCGAAACGCCTTTCCCTCCTCAAAAAGTCTCCAATATCCAAGAGGTTTTCGATTGCTAAACCGCTCTTCAAATAGTCCAGGTTTTCGGCTATTCTCCCGAAACCCAAACACTCGCCATTCCTATTAAAAACCAGCGTATAGGCGCCTTTCGCTCCAGAACCTTTCACTTCTAGAATGCCCTCCCTGAAAATGTCTCTTCCACATATGAAAAGCCAAGCTGTCTTGTCGTCAACTGTCACCCTGTTTTTGGCTTTCTCGGCAATCATAGAAAGCAATGGAAAGCTTGGATGGAGTTTCCCATCTTCAACTCTTCCAAGATATATTCCAGCATAAAGCCATTCTTCGCTTTTTCCAGCAAGCTTTCGAACTTCGCCATCAAGCAGGAAAAGGCGGTTTCCCATCTTAACCACAAGCCTTTCACCTATACGGAGTTCTGCACCGAAAAGTTTTGCGAAATTGTTGATAATGCTCTCCATTGCCGAAACCTTCACCCTATGCTTTCCTAAGTTTGCAGACAAAGAAGCCTTGGGTTTCACCAGGCCATATCCGCCTGCAACGCCTTACAGAGGGGTCCAGCTTTTTCCCGAAAACTTCCGTGAGCCCCTCCACCCCATAGCAGTTTATTTCCACGGTTTCCAAGCCCAGGTTTTTCACCGCCCAGTCTATGTTTAGCTCGTTTTCCTCAGGCTCAAGGGAGCATGTGGCATAAACTATTTCGCCATCCTCCTTCAGAACCTTAACGGCTTCGGCTAATATTTGCCTCTGTAGCCTCGCGTTTCTTTGAACATCGCGGAGCGTTCGCCGCTTGAACCATTCTGGGTCCGCGGCGTAGTTGCCGGAGCATGGCACATCAAGCAGCACCCTGTCAAATTTTAGTCCAAGCCTCGAGGCTTGTCTTGCATCCAACTGGTAAACCACAGTGTTTTTCACGCGGCATCGTTCAAGCTGATTCATTAAGGCGTCCAGTCGCCTCTTGCTTACGTCCAAAGCCACAATGGCGCCGGTATTTTCCATTAAATCAGCCAGCTGAACGGTTTTTCCACCTGGAGCTGCACATGCATCTAGGACGAGCTTATTCTTCAAATCTGTGAATAGGGTTGCGGGAATTTGGGCTGCGGCCTCCTGAATGGAATAGTAGCCCAGCAGATATTCAGCTGTGGCGCCCACCGAAAAACCGGAGCGGAAAACCCAGTAGCCATTCTGCAGAAACGGAACTTTTTCAAGTTCAACGCCCAAGCCCCTAAGCCGCCCAACAACATCAACCTTCCCGGCATTCATGACATTAACCCTAATAGCTTGTCGAGGAACAACATCCCTAAACTCCCAGCCCAGCATCCGATAACGACCAACAAAAAATTCCTTGCCAAACATCAAAAACCAAAAGCAGACAAGACAATAAAAGCCTAGCGATAAATAAGAAGAATCCAACAGTTAACAATATTGCCAACGGAACCTAAACAACATAATGCTTTTCTAGGGAAAAACGTTAAAAGGATACCGAAGAAAGCGGCCGTAGTCTAGCCTGGTCTAGGACATCGGCCTGCCACGCCGACGACCCGGGTTCAAATCCCGGCGGCCGCACCACATCAGAAACTACGTTTCCGATACCTTCCTTGAAGTTTAGGTTTGAAATTTGCCGTATTGCTTGGGATAAGGCATATTCGCAGAATTTTGAGATGTTTAGGCCTAATTCTTGTGCGGTTTTTAGAATTTCGCTTTCTATTGAGATGCATGTTTTTACTTTCATAGGCATCCCGTATTATATACGTGGATATACAAGGATATAAGCTTTACGTAGATGATACGTAATCAACTAACCGATAATTTTTAAAGTTAGGACTTCCATTATCCTCATTCGTGAATACGAGAAGAATAATTAAGTGGATTCTTGAGATCTACTTGTTGGGGGGCATAGGTTTTTACGTAATTGCTGTTGTAATTTCGCCGTATGTTTGGCCGGCGTTTTGGCAAATGATTGCGTTTTTCCTTGTGCTTTTTACCTATCCCTATTGGGTTGTTGTGCTTTTCCCCAAATATGTTGTTTTACTTGTGCTATATTACATGATTGCCTTTGGGATGCTTCATTATTTCCGGCTAAGGAAGCGGAGTGCTTAGGTTTTGAGTTTTTCCTTAATGTCTTGAAGAGTCAGGGCGTATTTTATGTGTTCGCATTCTTCTGCATTGCATAATTGACAATGCAAGCTTCCGGTTTTTGGGTTAATGTAAATGTCCGCTAAACGTTTCAGTTTTTGATCATATAGGGATATGCGGTTTCCGGTTGTGTTTACTCTTTGGAAGCGGTAGGCCGGAACATTATCCAATAAGAACCTATGGATTATCCACATTCCTAATCCGGAATAGGTTAAGGTGAAACCTTCCCCTTTCACTTGTGCTTTTATCTCCGGCCTTTCAAGTAGTTCTTCAAAGTAGGGTTCTAGTGATCGGGGGACGTTTACATCTAGGTATTGCCTTTTCTTTTCTTTCTCCATTTCTAATCGTATTAGAAACGTATTTTATACTTAATAAAGATTTGTGCAAAACAAACGTAGCTTGGAGGTATTTCATACGTTGATTTTTGCTTTTTCATGTTGATAAATTTTATAAATCGTATTTTATACGGTTAAATTACGTAGGTGAAACGCAATGAGCGAATCTTTCATCACTAAAGTGATTGAGGGATACCGGATAACAATTCCAAAAAGCATCCGGGAAAAGTTTGGCCTCCAAGAAGGGGATTTCATTGAAGCGGTTATAATCCGCAAGATTGAGAGAACCGCAACCGTTGAAGTTAAGGAGAGTGCGAATTAATGAAGGAAGTTGTTTATGATTATAATGAATTTAAGGCCAAAGCGGATTTAACTAAACCTCTGCATCATCATAGTATTTATGAATGCAAAGATCCGCGGGATATGTGCGAACATGCATTCAAGGTGCCGATGCATTAGAGGTGAGTGGTCAGTGGTGAAGAAAAGCGAGCATTAATGAATGATGCCCTTTTTTATTTTGAACTTTGGGTTTGAATGAGCTTCCTGTGCACTTTTATTATGTGTTTTAGGAGTTCTGAGCGGAATTCTCTGACCTTAGTGTTGGGAGGTGCTGTTGCCACCACGAGGACTATGTAGTAGTTTTTGTCGCTTTGCTCTTCGAGGTAAACCTTGTAGTCGCTGATGTTGTTTTTGTCAAGCTGTTCATGGATTCTCGCCAGCACAGTGTCCGGGTCGTATTGAACCGGAAATTCGTAGCGAACCCGCACCGTTTTTGGTTCCTCCTTCTCCTCCATGACTACGCTGTTGGTGAAGGCTATGTTGTTGGGGATCTTGACGAGTTCGCCACTGTCTGACAGTATTTTCGTGTGCATTAGGCCAACCTCAACCACTATGCCCCGAAGGGTTGGCATAAACTCGTCTCGGCTGAACATTTTGTAGGCTGGAAAAGCTAGGGGTGAAAGGGGTAGACCGCCTGAAATCTTGACATTTGCTCCGGGCTTAAGGAAGCCTGTTCCAAGGATTATTAGGCCAGCGAAGAGATTAGCCAAAACGGGCTGCAAGCCCAAGCCTATTACTAGACCCGAAACAGTGGCGCCAGCGACGGCGCTTACGCCTGTAACCTCGAAGATGGCCAGAACTATGAGGCCTACAGCCACATAGCCCAGTATAACGACAACGTTTCTGACGAGGTAGACGCCTCTGCCCAAATGCTTAAGCCTAACAGTGATAAGCGAAGCTACGAGTTCTATGGCTAAAATGCCCAATAGTATGGCGGTTATAGCCCGAACAACGTTAAAATAGACAAGGTAGGTTTGGCGGATTTCTTCGGGCAGAAGCCCTTGAATGGTTAAAGCCCAAAGTACAGCAACCACCAAAACGATTATGGAAACATAGGCGACGCGCCAGCTTCGTTTCAAAGGGTTGTCCCCTGCAACCATCCAGTCTACTATGAAAAGGATAATAACCTTTCCCCAGCCCCTAGAAAAACGAAAACTTTTTACGATGTGGAATGCCTTGCTGTTATGGGGGTTTTTGTTGCGTCAGGCAGACTTGTTGGCGTTGACTGTTCTTACCGTAGCAAGCCTTTCGTTATCCGTGACGGATTGCCTCAAACACGATGGATATTGGGTTTTTCGGTTTAGCCTTAGCATTTGCAAGTGCTTCAACAGCCTTAACACGCTGCGTTAGAAGCGATAATCCAGCGAAAAGGGTTTTGGAGGTTGTTTTGGCGCTCGGACCCTTGGAACCATTTTCTATGGATACTTCTCAACTGGAAGCCTCATGCTTGAGGCTTTAATGGTGTTTGTCGCCGTTTTAATGTTTGTGGGCTTTGTTCTTTCCTATATTTTGCCTAGAATTCGAAGCCGAAAAGGTAAAGTTTAATGAGTTCGAATCGAAGTTCTAGCTGTGCACTGGTGTAGGGTATTTGAGCTCGCATTTGCCGGTCATGAAAGAGGAGGTTATCCGTTTTCTCGACCCAAAGCCCGGTGAGGATTTTATTGATTGCACTGTGGGTTTAGGCGGTCATGCCTTGGCGATTTTGGAGCTGAACAAGCCAGATGGAAGAGTTTTAGGCGTCGACTTTGACCCGCAAATTCTGGAGGAGCTTAGGCGCAACGTTCATGGAACAGAGTTTGAGAAACGGCTAGTTCTTGTTTGCGATAACTTCGCTAATTTAGAGGCAATTGCCACAAAACATGGGTTTATAGGCGTTTCTGGCGTATTATTTGATTTAGGCTTGTCAAGCTGGCATTTGGAGGCAAGCGGACGTGGATTCTCATTCTGGAGGAACGAGCCGCTTGACATGAGATATAATCCGCAATCAAACACCTTAACAGCTGAAGTCATTCTAAACACTTGGAGTTTGGAGGATATTGAGCGGATTTTAAGGGTTTACGGCGAAGAGCGCTTTGCACGGCGCATAGCCAAACAAATAGTCGAATCTAGACCGCTGCGAACCACCGTGGACTTGGTTATGACCGTGGAGAGAGCTACACCCCCATGGTATCATAGGAGGCGAATCCACTTCGCCACAAAAACCTTCCAAGCACTGCGGATAGCAGTAAACAGCGAACTAGAAAACCTAGAGAAAGCCTTGCCCCAAGCCCTAAATGTGCTCCGCAGCGGCGGAAAACTCGCTGTAATAGCCTTCCACTCACTGGAAGACCGCATAGTCAAAAACTTTATGAGGACAAAAGCCAAAGAAGGCGCCATAAAAATTTTGACAAAAAAGCCCATCAGACCATCAGAGGGAGAAATCAAAGAAAATCCTAGGGCTAGGTCGGCAAGGCTAAGAGTTGCTGTAAAAGTTCAGCAAATTTGCTAAACATAAAACATAAAGTTATATATTCGAAAATTGAACAATAAATGTCTCCGTGATTTGAGAGAAGAAGAGAAAAAGCGCCATTTTTCTGGCAATATTGATTTTGGGAGTGGCTGTAGCTGGTTACAGAACATGTTTGGCTGCTGATAATCAATGGGGCGAGTATGAATTTGTGGAGATTGTTATGATATCCGTTAACTGTACAACAGCCCAAGTATCGGTTGATAGCGGAGTAATATCCGCCAATGAAACGCTTGTGCATTTTCCGAGCGGAATAGACATGAACGCCGAAATATTAACGAATGCAACCCAGATTATGCTTTCAGTTTCAACTTCCAACTCCATTCTTCACTTTGTTTTCAACAACACTGAGGCGAATAATGCCGAAAAGTATGCTAACACAACCGTAGAGCTTTGCTTTGAGCAACACTTCCATCTAGGTTTCAAGCATAATTCTACAGTCCCATTCAATAGCTTTGTAAACGTGACCTTCACGGGAAATGGTGTAGGAAACATGACGGAATTCACGGAACAATTAATTGGAGATTGTCTAGCTCCGGATCTGGGCGGTTTCTCATCAACCTTCCTTTCAATAGCAAGGGAGATTAACGCCTACACCCATTTGGTAGCTCAAAAAGCAAGCGGAAGTTTCGAATGGACATATGCAATGGGCGTATCATACAGTACAACCTTTCCAGATGGAGCGGGAGAACACACAGTGGACGTTTTAGATCTGCTTAACGTTGAATTGCTCGCACCGTCGGAGTACGCATTCATAATAGCTGTCCCCAACTCATTCTACACGTCAATAGTGATATTGGACGTTGTCTCAAACACAACAGTTACATTTGTTTCATGTGCGCCAAACCAAGCATCGGCGCCAAGGATAAGGGGTTGGTACATCAATCTATATGTACCATCACCTGCAAAAATACAGGGGACATTCTCTTTTGGAGGGGATAATACACCTGTCACGGAGCTTTCGTTGACTTTTAGCGGTGTTATAATTCCAGAGTTTACAGTGCCAGCGTATACGGTTTTAATGCTTACCTCTGTTGTAGCTGTAGCCATAAAGAAACGGTTTTAAAGCTAAACTCTTTTCTCATCCCTCTATTTTTTATCTTGTTTAAAGCCTCTTCAAGCTCTTTGATCCTTTTTATGGTTATATCTGAGTGGGCGATTATCCATGGGCTTGGGTTTTCAAGCTGACAGATGCATATGGTTCTTTTGCCCTTCAACTTTGCATAGAAGAGTTCCATGCATGTTCCAGCCGAAAGCCTTGGCATGTAAGCAATTAAAACATCGCATTTCTCAATGTCCTCCAAGTCCCGCTTATAAAATCTAATGATGGAACCTTCGCCCACCATTTTGGCTCTTCAGCCTTGTATAGAACTTTTTCACGCTGCCATGGGTCTACAGGCTCATAGCCGCAGCGAATGCAGATTCGCCTTATCTTTTCCCTATATCCTTGGCGATTTTCCATTCCTTGGTCACATTTGACACCGGTGCCGACTTGAAGGTGGTTGAGCGTTTTGGGAAGAATTAAAAGGGCAAAGCACTTATTTTGGTTTTCTAAGGTGGGAGAGAGGCATCAGGTTGGGACTGCTGAATCCAATGGTGGCTATAGCTTTAGCCTTCAGCCTTTTAGGTTTTCTTCTCTACAAGAGAGTAAGCCTCGGAATAACGTTGACCGCCACGGCGCTGTTTTTAGGTCTATTAGCCATTGACTGGCAAAACATTCCAGCCATAGTCTATATGACTATTGACCCCACAACAGTGGAGGGCATTCTCACCTTGGCAGTTGTCCTTGCAACCTTCGGGATAATGTGGCTTAGCATACTATACAAGGAAACAGGTCAAATAGCGAAGCTAAGCGAGGGCATAGGCGGGCTGGTTAAAAACCCGAAAATCGTACTGAGCATGCTTCCAGCAGTAATAGGATTTCTGCCCGTCTCCGGCGGTGCCCTCATGTCCGCGCCCATAGTGGATGCTGAAGCGGAGAAACTTAAAATGCCGCCTGAAAGGAAGGCCTACGTAAACCTTTGGTTTAGACATACAATTTTCCCAGTTTACCCGCTTAGCCAGGTGCTAATAATAGCCGCAGCCCTAACCGGAGTCCCCCTATTCTCCATAGTTTTGCTTCAAATCCCAACGGTTTTGGTGATGGTGGCTGTCGGTTTTCTGGTTGGCTTTAGGAAAACGCCAACCCCAGAAGCGGAGGAAGAGCAAACGCAAACGGACAAGATGTCGAAGTTTAAAGATTTTGTCTCAGCCTTCTCGCCTATCTTAGCAACGATAGTGGTCGCCGTCCTCCTTAACCTCATAAATCCAGAATTCTCCAAACTCGGCTTAGACGTTCTGACAGCAACTTTTGCCGGTTTAATCGTCCTAACCGCGGTTTCAAGGTTAAACTCTAAAACTCTTGTAAAACCGCTGAGAGGCTGGGGAATATATGACGTAACATTAGCTGCGTACAGCGCCTTCCTCCTGCGAAACGTGATGAAGGCTGCTGGAATAGCGGAAATCTTTAAGCCCCTAGTTTCAAGCGGAAGCGGTGCAAACATAACAATGCTGTTGACGGTTATCCCGATGGCGCTGGGCTTCCTTATGGGTTCTCCATCCGGGGCGATAGCCATAGCCTCCTCGGTGCTAGCGGGAGTTTTAACATTCACACCCAAAACTTCGGCACTCCTATACATCAGCGCCTATCTTGGATACGTCATCGCGCCAACCCACCTATGCTTCACTTTCACAGCCGAATACTTCAAAAGCCCCCTTGGAAAAGTCTATAGGTACGTGGTTCCCTCCTTCATCATAACCTTTGCAGCAGCCCTAACGGTGTATTTTCTGCCCATCCCCCTCTGAAAATTTTAAAAGTACAGCTTTCAAGACGTAGAATTGACCGAGAATGGCGTTAGACGCAAACACCCTCTACAGCATCGGCATAATCATGATTCTAGCAGGCATAACAATCATAATTGTAGCCTTCGCCCTCCTCTTCATTTCAAGCATTAAAGGCCATGGCGGGGAAGCGCGAGGCGGCGGAGCCCTGATAATTGGGCCTTTCCCAATAGTTTTCGGCACGGACAAGGAATCCGTCAAGGCTGTTTTATGGCTCTCAATAATCCTCACAATAATCCTTTTCGCACTTTTCATAACACTTTATTTGCTGAGAGGATGAAGACCTGTGAACGGGGAGGCGGACACGAGAACATTTGAACGTTTTCTCACACTTTTCCTTTTAGGCTTCACTATAATATTGGTGGGCATGATGCTTCTGGTTGCAGCAACATTGCTTCTCGGAAACGGAAAGGCAAGTGTTGGAGGCGTCATATTCATTTGGTTTTTCCCAATAGTTTTCGGTGTCGGCCCGGAAGCCCATTGGCTTGTACTTTTTGCAGTGGTGCTCGCTGTTCTTGGCTTGGTGATGCTTTTTATAATGTGGAAGGCGGCTAAAAGACGCGAATTCTAACCTATCTGGTCTTTTCCTCTTTGCCGTAAATTATGTATAGGAATATGAGCGCCAAAACGATGAAGGTCACGGTCATGAGGATGTATTTTATGGTTTCAAAGTATGCTCCAATGCTCATGGACCATTCCTCGTCCCACATAAATTATCAGTTTAGGTATTTAAGGAGTTGGTTTCCACCATTCCTGCATTAGGGTTTCGTAGAGTTCGTCGCCGCTTTCTATCTCCTCATACCAGCCTAGGCTTTTGGCGATTTTCTGGGCGATGAGGTGATAGCATAGATGCACCTTCCGGTCTAGGACGCGGAAGTAGAAGTCGTCGCATGTGCAGAATTCGGCTTCGGGCATTATTAGGTAGTCGCGTTCCTTGCCAACCACAACCCAGACGACTCTGCCGCTGGGTTTGAAAACGTATTTTTTGACGCGGTTCTCTTTCAGGGCTTCAAAGGCTCTTGCAAAGCGCTGTCCAAAAACCTCGTAAAGCCTTGTTAAACTCTTTCCAGTCAGCCTGCCCTCTGCTTTGGCTTCCCTGCATATGGCGTTTAGAAGGTCGGTTTCAGAGTCGGCGCTCATGGAGGATACAAGCTTTAACCGCTAAAGGAAAAGGGCGTGTTGGGGGCTACTCTATTTTTATTGGTTCGCCCTTTGGTTTCCGCTCTTCCTTTATCTTCGGAAGCTTGACCTCCAAGACGCCGTTCTTATATTGAGTTTTAGCCTCTTTCACGTTGACCTTGGCTGGAAGCGTTATCTCCTTGTAGTATTTCCGTTGGGGCGTGTCAACGCTTATGGTTAACGTGTCCTCTGTGCCGTGAAGCTTAATGTCCTCCTTCTCCACGCCGGGCAGCTCCGCCACAACGTGAATTTCGTTGTCCGTTTCAACCACGTCCACCAGTGGTTCGCGTTCCTCTTTAACGGTTGGCCCAAAGCGGGTTGGCTTGACGTTGCCGAACTCGCGGATTTCAGGTTTGCCGTCCGGGCCTATGCGGATGCTGTAGCCGTAGACGAAGGGTCCCCACTCGCGTATGGTTGAGCCGTCTGGGAGCTTGCGTTCCCTAACATACTCCTTGGGAACCCGGGAGGTGAAAGCCTTAAACTCTTCCTCTATCATTTTTTCCATTTCACGGAACATGCGGTCAATATCCTCAAAGAACCAGCTTCCGAAGAATGGAAACCGTCTACGTCTAAACCATTCTGGAAAATCCTCATCTTCGGGCATTTCATACACCTCTAGTGAAGGGTAAAGGAAGCCTTTTCTATTAAGGTTTATGGCTTTCCAAAAATTTCAAGCTGGCTTAAATAGCCCAGAAAGGTTCCGTCTAGAAGGTAGACTTCAGCGTTTCTTAGGTCCACTGCTTCCGCGCGGAGGATTGGACCTACGATTTTCTCGCTTTCCGCGGCGTCCTTCTCGTTTAGAGGTTTTCCGCCCAGGAACTCGTTGAAGGATGGCATTATGAAGAGTTGGCTGGTTTTAGGCTTAACCCCATAATGTTTGAGTAGCGTTTTCTGCGGGGTTTCCTCAACTTTTATCCCATGTTTCTGAAGTAGGATTTCCGCCAGCTGATTTGGGTTGCATTTGGCTTTAACCCAAACCTGCCTTGTTATCCTGAAGCCTGCGGGATCTCGGAGAACTATGACGGGGTGAACGTGCCCCATAACAAGGGTTCTGCATTTTAGGAGGGTTGGTGATGGCCAACGGTGCCCGTGGAAGAAGCCTGCGCCGCCTATAACTGTGCCGGAGGATGGAAGGATGGTTATGCCCTCGGGAAGGAGGGGTTCAAGGTTTCCGTCGTGGTTTCCATGAATTATCTGGATTTCGCCTATGTGCCTCTTAAGTTCGTTGAAGAATTCTGGGATGTCTTGCCACTCGCCGAGCTCGGCGGTTGCCACAGTGTGTTTCACGTCGCCTAGGATCAGCAGTCTGTCGGGTTTGTACGCTCTTATGAGTGTTTTAAGTTTTTCCAGAAGTTTTGCGGCTTGGGTTGGCACATGGATGCCCTTTTCGGATAGGGCTATTTCCCATCCGATGTGGAGGTCTGCCACAACAAGCGTTCGGGTGTCCCCTGTCTTCACGAGGGCTGCTGGATGAGGTGCCAGTGGCGTTATCATGGCGCTTTCCTTTCATGCCTTTAGGAGGCTTAATATTGTTTTGTGGATTTTTCTGTTGGCGGAAGCCACGAAGGTTAGCCTTTCCTTTGGGTCGAGTTTAGCGTTTAGCGGTTTGCCATCCGGTGTTGTTATTGTGGCTCCAGCCTCCCTTATTATCAGCCAAGCGGCAGCCGTGTCTGTGGCGCGTAGTTTCCCCCTTATGTCTATGAAGGCGTCTATGGTGCCGTCTGCCACATAACAGAGCTCCAAGGCGTTGGCGCCTAGGTGGCGGATGTGCTTTGTCCGCTCTATTAGGCTTGTTATGCGGGGGGCTATTTCTCTAGCCCTGTAAGTGTTTAGGTCTACTCCTACCACTGCATCCGCCAAGTCCGTCTGGTCTGAGGGCTTTATTTCTTGGTTGTTGCGTTTCGCCCCTTCGCCTTTAACGGCTGTGTACGTCACGTCGTGGAACAGGTCTGCCACGAGGGCAGCGTGGACTGTGCGAAGTTCCGGTTTTGTGGATACGGCTATAGACGTAGCATAAAAGGGTATGCCTCTCATTATGTTTGTTGTGCCATCTATTGGGTCCGCCGTAATATAGTGCTGCTTTGGGTTTGCACCGTATTCTTTTACGCCGGACTCCTCGCTTATAAGAGTGAAGGATAGGCCGTGTCCCTGTAGAGTTTCAATTATGGCTTTTTCAGCCGCTAGGTCTATCTGCCTTATTGGGTCTCCGCCGGCGCCTATGCCCAAGTCCGGCTGAGACTGATTTAGGGATTTCAGTAGTGGGGCTATCTGGCTTTTCACGTTGTCTCTGCATTCTTCCAGTATTTGAAGCCAATCCACCGAATTTCACTCGGTTGTATTTTCGAAGCCTTCAATAATAAGGTTGATGGTTTGCATGAAAAAGGGCGTCTTCTAGAAGAAGCTTCTAAAAGAGATTTTCAGAAGGCATTTAAAAGAGGGCGGGGATATGGATGTATCCGTTGGGGGACACAATACGGACACGAAGATGGCTGAAGTTCTGGAAGTCTTGGCTGATGGAAAGTGGCACATGAAAAAGGAGATTTTGGAAAAAACTGGGCTTAAACCGAAGCAGCTTGAAACGATAATAGGTTTTCTGGTGGATTATGGGTTCATAATGGTGGACGATGAAGGAGGCTCTGTGAGGCTTAACGAAAACTTTAGAAAACTTCTCCTTCAAGAGGTCAACCAGTAAAGTGTTAAGCGAAGCGGAATGGAAGGGTTATTTGCAAAAAGAGAAGGTGAAAATGGGAGGAAAGCCCCGGTCTAGCCCCTAAAATTGTCCCAGCTTTTTCAAAATCTTTTCAAGGTCGGCGTTTTTCTCTGCGAAAATGCTTATTTTGTTATCGCCAATTGTGAGAGATAAAACTTTAACCTCTTTTCCTTCGACGAGGATGTTTTTGACGTCGCCGAGGTTGAAGGTTTCCGAGAGTTCTTCTCCGGCTTCTAGGGCTGATGATGAGAGGATGGCGTATTCTATGAGTTTTGATGGGTCTTTGAGGTCTATGGCTGCTGAGGTTGCGTTCCGGAGAATATAGCCAATGACGCCTTCATAGCCCTTTATTTCTTCGAGGCTTGCTTTAAGCTGGTTTGTTAGTGCCGCCTCTTCTATGGCTATGGGCTCTGCAGCGGTTTCCTCTTCAAAAGCCTTCTTTTTTCTCGTCATTTCCCTTGCCTCCACTATTCGATTACAGGTTTAACCTTCACGAGTTCTCCCTTCTTGATTTCGAGGGCTAGCTGCGCTTTTTCCGGAATCTGCACTATGCCCTTGCCAGCGTATTTCGCATCTTTTATTGGTTTGACCTTGTAGCGGGCTGTCTTCCCATCGAAAGTTTCAATCTCCACATACTCTATTTTTTTCCCTTCGAAGGCATTTTCCCAGTTGGAGAGGGTTTCACTGTCAACCCGTACAGTGTCAGATGGCACAAGCAAGCCGCCAATATTCTCCACTATAAGCTGAACCGCTGGAACCTCAAGGGACGGAGAGGGCTCTTGAACAGTCTCGAAGATAGGTGTAGGTTCAGGTTTTACCTCCGGCTTATATTCCTCTTCCTCCGGTTCCGGAGCGAGTTCCTCAGCGTGTTTTTCGGTTAGCGCCAAATCCTCCATTATAGGCTTTTCCGGTTTGGATGGTTCAGGTTTGGATGCTGGAGGAGGGACAACGTTTTTGAGGGGGGTAGGGCTGAGCTTTTCCAGCACTTTTAGAACCGTTGGGATTAGGACACGGACAACCGCGTCCACCATGCCCACATCGGCTTTCGCAGAGTAAACCATGACAAAGTAATGACCATTAAAGTGGTAAAGTTTAACCGTTCCAAGGCTGCCGTTTAGGGTTACGGCTTCCACACCGCCTATGGCTTCAGCCCTCTCGAAAATGTCGTCAAAGGCGTCCACCACGTGAACCATGACCTTTTGCGGAGTGCCCTCGTCTCCTGCGATTATTTCGCCGCTTTCATTGTAGACAAAGGCGTGTCGGATATCTGGGCAGACGTTCTGCATTTCCTCTAGGGCGCTGTTTAGGGCTGTATTGTAGATTTCGCCATAATCCATGAAAATTCACCCTTTAACGTGGCTGAAAATGCTAGGTTATTTTGAAGAGGATGCGCTCCGGCACACCATCGTTCTCCACAACGATATACTTTAGCCCTTCAGTGTCGCCAAGCTGATCCAACCACTTGAGGGCTTCTCTGGCCTTCTGAAGCATCAAAAGCCGCTCCTGATAGCTGCGAACCACCTGCTCTATGGCTGTCAATTCATGGAAGGGGTTGGCATCCAACACTATGCTTAGGTTGCCAACAGTCACTTCGCCGAGGCTTTCAGCTGCCGTCTTCTTTCCAGCCAACTTCATGACCACTTCGCGGATTTTCTTTGATTTCTCGGCTAAAGCCCTAATCTCGTCTAGGCGGCGCAAATACTCGCCCAGAGTGCTTTTGGTTTCGGCAATCTGCTTTTCTAGGGTTTCGGCTATATCCTGCGCCGAAGCATACTCCTTTAACTCAACCACCATATTGCTTACACCTCCAACATCACGCAAACAATAGATGGGGAAACTAGACGGAACCTAACACCCTACCCCCAATCCCAACGCGAAAGGCAAAGAAAAGCTATGAACTTGGAGCAGTCGCTGTATAATAGAACTGGTTGCCCTTTGAAGACAACAACTTCACCTGGTAATTTGCTCCAAAACTCCATGAATAGCTCATTTGTACTACTAAGATGGCTGCGGTGTTTGCATTAATCGTTGTGGTACTATTACTTATGGTTGCGGCTACTCCGTTAACCCATGCCTCGGTTATTGTGACTGGCGCGTTCCCGCTGTTCCTGACTCTAACATGGATTGTGTTAGTGGGGCTACTGCCGCTTTTCACAAAGTCTACGTATGTTATTTGTAGTTGTTCTGTTGATGTGAATGTGAAGGTTAGGGCTCCCATCCATGCGGCTACGGCGATGCTGACGGCGACGGTTACGGCGATGAGTATGATGGTTGCTACTACGGGGCTTAGGGCTTTCCTACTCTTGAATAGTTTCATTTTCTTTCATATCCCTCCTTGTTTGTTGTCGTGTATGTTAGTGGAAACTGAGAATTTAAATCTTACGACTTAATACACCATATTAACTATTTGTAAAACAAAACAACAACACCAAACCACAAAAACTAGAGAGGGATAACCACTATTGGCTAAACCACCAACCAAACCAACATAAAAATCCAGAAAAACATCCCCTACCACAAAAACCCAAATAGGGCAGTGTTTGGGGGTTAAATAACAAAGCACAAACATAACTTCAAGTCGAAAACGGGCAAGCAAAGAACCTTTAATAACAAATCTGCAAACCTACTAAACCAAGACTCGCAAAGAGAAGAAGCCCTAACGCTGCTGGCTATTTCTCCAGTTTATCAAAGAACTCCAGCAGAAGCTTCGCCACCTTCTCGCCTAGCTCAGTCTTCTCATACTTCTTCTTCAATGGATCTAAGCGCTCGCTTTTCGCCAAACCAAGCTCCTCAATCTCAATCATCCTAGCCCTGAAAGTGCCATCACTCAACGTTAAACCATTCTCCCGCATAAACTCCTTAGCCTCTTTCCACTTCCCCCGCCCCAAATAGAGCAGGAAAATACAGTCAATAGCATGATCCTTCTCAAGCATAGCCTTAATCGCCGAAAGCTTCGGATCCGTCAATATACGCCGAATCTTCTCCTCTTCTCCACTCCCAACCATACAAACCAACCTTCCAATGCCCTTGTCTGTTATAGGCTGTTCTGCTTAAAAGATTTAACCTATATTACGATTTATGACTTATTATAAAGCATTACAAGTTAACTCCACCACATCATTTCAAACCCGGAAACAACGGCGGAAACGGCAAACCCTTAAATTTTGAAGACAAAAATATCAAGCGTGGTTGAAGGACCAACAGCCAAAGCATATGCAATAAAAATCACAACAAACTTCCAAGACGAAACCATCACAGAAATCTACACAAAATCCAAAAGAGTCTTCATACCCCTAGAGAAAATCCTTGGAAAAAGATTTCTGGAGGCAGATTCCCTAGGCAAAAACATCCTCCTATTCTTTAACGGTGATACAGCCATCAGAATCCACCTGATGATGTTCGGAGCCATCCACATCTACGAAATAAACGAACCGCTCCAAAAACCAAAAGAAAGAGTGAGACTGATGGCAACAGGCGAAAAGAAGAAGCTCGTTGTCTACAATGCACCCATCATCGAAGTGGACTACAGAGATAAAATTCTACAGAGGTTGAAGGGGGAGCTTGGCCCAGATCCTTTAAGCGGCGAATGTGACAAAGCAAAAGCCATCAGAAACATCATGAATCACCCAGACCAGAAAATTGGCGTAGCCTTACTAAACCAATCCGTCATAGCAGGCATCGGCAACATTTTAAGGAATGAAATTCTCTTCAGAGCTAAAGTGCATCCGGATAGAACCATCGCAAGCCTTTCCCTCCAAGAAATCGAGAAGATTGTCGATTACACTGAACAGATAAGCAGGGAATTTTTAAACCGCAAGCTTCAAGGCAAGGGAATCAAAGATCTACTTTCCGTCTACAACAGGTTCAGCGGTTTCTGCATGGTTTGCGGGCACCCAATCAAATTTTACATGCAGAAGCCCATTAACAGGAAAACTTTTGTCTGCGAGAATTGCCAGAAGTAGATTAACCGCTTTTAAGCCGTTTCCTTGAGAATTTTGACATCGAATTCAACGCCCGCCCTTTTCCCCTCCTCCATCAGCTCCCTCAAAACTTCCCTATGGATCGGTATCCCTATCCGCCTCCTTGTTTCCATGGTTAGCCAAGCCTTCTCCCCGGGAATCCAAACCTCAACATCCTCAGAAATCTTCGGTAAACCTTTCACATAGCGCTTATACTCCTCAACCCTATCGAGGAAATAGTCCAAGGACGTTAGCCTCTCTATATTTATGGCCATCATGAAGTGCCCCACGTTAGCCCGCTCTTTCTCCGTCGTATGCCTCACATGCCTGCCATAATTAGCCCCAGTTAACACGCCGCACAAAATGTCCACAACGAGCGCCAAACCTGACCCCTTATGACCGCCAAAAATCTCGCCAAGTCCTCCTAGTGGCAGCAAAGCTCCCTTCCTAACCAAAACTTCCTTAGGATCGTCAATGGGCTTGCCCTCCGGAGACAAGGCCCAGCCAAAGGGTATTCTTCTCCCCTCCTTAGCGTAAACCTCAATTTTTCCAATGGGCACAACGCTTGTCGCTGCATCAAAAAGTATGGGCGGAGGCCTCCTTGTTGGAAAACCCACAGCTATAGGGTTTGTCCCAATATTCCTACCAACGGTGTGCGTGTAAGCCACCAAAGCCTCCGAGTTGGTCATCACAATGCCAATCATACTCCGTTCCATAGCCTGAAGAGCATAATAACCAGCCATACCGAAGTGATGACTGTTCCTGACGCCCACAACGGATACACCAGCCCCGCGAGCCTTTTCAACAGCCAAATCCATAGCCCTATAGGCAACCACCTGCCCCAACCCAGAATCTCCATCAACCAGCGCAGTGGAGGCTGACTCACCCACAACCTTAATGTTAGGTTTGGGATTCACAGAGCCCGCTTGAAGACCGCGGGTGTACCTTCCAAGCCTCTGAACCCCATGGCTTTCAACCCCCATAAGATCAGCAAATACAAGCACGTCGGCAGCAATACGCGAGGCATCTTCAGGAACACTGTAAGAGGCAAAGACTGCGGCTACAAAATCCCTCAGAGACTGATGATCAACCCTCACATACTCCTCTGGTGGCGCCGGAACGGTCTTCTCATACAGTTTGATCAAATCAACCCCACCAAAATAGCAGTGCATGCACAACGTCTAAGAGGTTATATGCGCTATGAAAGTTTCAGGGGTGTACTGCAGTATCCCCCTAGCCTGGTAGGCAAAACTTCTGGCAACAAGAACCTTCACGATTTTCTCTGGGAACAAACGCTGTCTAATGAGGAGTTCCAGGGCATGCGTATAGTTGCGGTTCAACTCCCGAACAGCCAAAACCTGCTGTTTGCGGGATAGGGCGTAATCCTTACATTCCACGAGATAAGCCAAGCTCATGTCGGGCTTAACCGCCAAAACATCGCAGTGATTCTGCCTCGTAAAAACTATGAAACCCTTTCTTCGAAAAGCCTCTGAAACGGCATCCTCAAGCAATGTGCCGCTCATTTCAAGCCCAGCATAATGCTCCTTACAATCTTGTTAAGTGTTTTTCGGTTCCATTGGACTAGGAAAGTTTAAATAAACAGGGATTTACTTCTAGTTTGCTAAAACATTGGATGAGTCAAATGTCAAGCCAAACAACCAGAGAATTCCACCACATCCTCAGAATCACGGACACTGACGTAGATGGCACTCTAAAGGTGCCCTACGCCCTCAAAAGGATTAAGGGAATAAGCCTAAGCCTAGCCCGCGCCATACTGGCAAAGGCTGGAATAGACCCCCACATGAGAGCGGGATTCCTAACAGACGCTGAAATCGAGAAAATAGAGGAAATAATAAAGAACCCAGTGAAACATGGCATACCAGGCTGGCTCTTAAATAGACGCAAAGACCTTGAAACCGGGAAAGACCTGCATCTCATAAGCGCAGACCTAATTCTCAGAACAAAAATGGATATTGAAAAACTGAAGGAAATAAAGTCATGGCGAGGATACCGCCACGCCTACGGCTTGAAGGTTAGAGGACAAAGAACGAGGACAACTGGAAGAACCGGCAAAACCGTTGGAGTTAAAAAGAAAGCAGCCAAGGGAGGCAAGTAGCCATGGGCGACCCTAAAAGGCAGAGGAAGAAGTATGAAACACCCAGATTCCCATGGCGCACAGACGTATTACAGGAAGAACTCAAACTTCTGGGGCAATATGGATTAAGAAACAAACGTGAATTGTGGCGCCATAAAACCATGCTCTCAAAGTTTAGGGGTATAGCCCGCTCCTTAATAGGCAAGCCTCCCGAAGAAAGAAAGAAAATGGAAGAGGAACTCCTCTCCCGCCTCAAAAAACTCGGCATAATCCATGAAACAGCAGTTCTAGACGACGTGCTAGATTTAACCGTTGAGGACATCCTTGAACGTAGACTCCAAACAATAGTCTTCAGAAAGGGACTGGCCAAAACAATACATCAAGCCCGCCAACTCATAACCCATGGGCACATAGCCATAGGAAATAGACGAGTAACCGTTCCAAGCTACCTAGTATCAAGGGAAGAGGAGGACAAGGTAAATTATGCACTTGACAGCCCACTGGCAAACTCAAGCCACCCACTACGCCAGATAATAGCGGTTGCCCCCACAGCCGCAACAAGAGAAGGAAGCTCCGAGAGAGGTGAGGAGTAAAAATGAGCAGCAGCGGAACAACCTCCACAACAAAGAAAACCGAAAAGTGGGGCGTAGTCCACATTTACAGCTCCTACAACAACACGATAGTGCACATAACCGATCTTTCAGGAGCAGAAACCATAGCCCGCACATCCGGAGGAATGTTCGTAAAAGCCGACAGACTAGAGTCCTCGCCCTACGCTGCCATGCGCGCAGCCACAGCAGCTGCGGAAATAGCCAAAGACAAAGGGATAACCGCCATCCACATAAAAGTTAGAGCGCCAGGCGGAACAGGACCGAGAACGCCTGGACCAGGCGCTCAGGCGGCTATAAGAGCCCTTGCAAGGGCTGGCTTTAGAATAGGCCGAATAGAAGAGGTTACGCCCATACCCCACGATGGCACACGAAGACCCGGCGGTAGGAGAGGCAGAAGAGTCTAAACCCAATTTTGCCAGCCACGTTTTGCACATTTCATAGAAAAATTGAAATAATGCACTAGTATTCTATTCAACGGCATCACGGTTAAACCTCACATTTACGGTGGGTTAAAACCAAGTGGAAGTAAAAGTGTTAGAGAAAGACGAGTTAAACATGCGCCTCCTAATAAAGGGAGTGGACACTTCGTTCATAAACGCCCTTAGGAGAAACGTTCTAGCCGAAGTTCCATGCATGGCAATAGACGAAGTGGTAATAATTGAAAACTCATCCGTGCTCAACGATGAAATAATAGCCCATAGGCTCGGGCTCATACCCCTAAAAACGGATCTAGACAGCTACAACCTTCCAGAAGAGTGCCCGTGCAAAAGCGAGTTTGGATGCAACCTATGCCGAGTAACATTGACGCTGGATCGGGAAGCAAAGGAGGGAACCATAACTGTTTACTCGGGCGATCTTGTCTCCGAAAACCCGAACATAGTGCCCATAAGCGATAGAATCCCCATAGTCAAGCTTGCAAAGGGGCAAAAGTTGAGGCTTGAAGCCTACGCAAGGCTTGGAAGAGGAAAAGACCATGCGAAATGGCAGCCTGTCTCCACATGCGCCTACAAATACCTCCCAAAGATAACCATTCACAAAAGCTGCGACGCTTGCGGAAAATGTGTTGAAATATGCCCCAGAAAAGTTCTCGCCCAAAGAGGTGGAAAAATAGAGGTTCGCGATTTACTTGCATGCACTCTCTGTCAAGACTGTATGGACGCTTGTCCCAAAAACCCGCCAGCCATAGAAATCGAATGGGAAAGAGACATTTTCATATTTAACCTAGAATCCACAGGAGCCCTTCCACCAGAAAGAATAATGATGGAGGCCGTTAAGGTCTTGAAGAAACACTTGACGGAGTTCATGTCCCAAATTGAGGTGCAGAAGCTTGAGGGAAACTAAAACGACAAATCCGGAGCTTATAGGGCTTATTCGCTTCTTAAGAAAGCAGAGCCGTGAACACAAGGCGAAAATATGGAAAGCCATAGCTGAGAAACTGGCGGCTTCAAGGAGAAAGCGAGTAATTGTCAATATAAGCCGAATAAACAGATATACAAGCAAAAACGACACCGTTGTGGTTCCGGGAAAGGTTTTGGGTGCTGGTGAGCTGAATCACCCAGTGACGGTGGCAGCCTTCGCCTTCTCAGAAACTGCCAAGCAGAAAATAAAGAAGGCTAGAGGGAAGTGCCTAACAATACCCGAACTTGTCAAGAAAAATCCGAAAGGCTCAAATGTTAAGATTATAGGGTGAAGGCGATGGAAGAATTGAAAGACTACACAGTGATAAACGCTGAAGGCTTAATCCTTGGAAGAATGGCAAGCATCGTAGCAAAACGCCTACTTAAGGGCGAAAAAATAGCCATTGTAAATGCTGAAAAAGCCGTAATCTCTGGCAAGAAGAAAAGCAGAATAGCGGAGGCAAAAGAGTTCCTCGAAGTAGGCCATCCTGGAAAGGGCCCATTCCACTACAGAAGGCCGGACAGAATTTTGAGGAAAACTATTAGGGGAATGCTTCCTTACAAGCAGCCTAAAGGCAAACAAGCCTTCAAAAGGCTTAGGGTTTTCATAGGCGTTCCAGACGAGTTGAAAAACGCAAAGATGGAGACAATAGAGGAGGCTCAAGCCAAAAAGTTAACATGCCCCTATCTCACTCTTGGAGAGCTTGCAAAGGAAATAGGCTGGAGCGGAGAATAAACATGCCAGTACCAAAAAAGGTTTTAGTTGTAAGCGGGAAAAGAAAAACAGCCATAGCAAGAGCCGTAGTCAGACCGGGAATAGGCAGAATAAGGATCAATCGAATACCATTAGAGATATACGAGCCTGAGGTTGCCCGCCTGAAAATAATGGAACCCCTTATATTGGCTGGAGATGAAGTGTGGAAGCAATTGGACATGGACGTGAAAGTTTGGGGCGGAGGCTACATGGGACAGGCAGAAGCAGCTAGAATGGCCATAGCAAATGCCATACTGAAGTGGACGAAGAGCACACAATTACGCACAGCCTTCGTGGAGTATGACAGAACAATGGTGGTCGGAGACCCACGGAGAAAGGAACCCAAAAAGTTTGGAGGGCCGGGAGCAAGAGCCAGAGCCCAGAAAAGCTACAGGTAAAAGGAGGATTATGCATGATAATACCAGTAAGATGTTTCACATGCGGCAAGCTTATTGGCGATAAATGGGAAGAGTTTGCCAGGAGAGTCAAAACGGGAGAAGATGCTGGCGACGTATTAGATAGTTTAGGAATTAAGAGGTACTGCTGCCGGCGTATGCTTTTGTCCCACGTTGAAATTATAGATGAAGTTTTACGCTTTTATGAGGAAGCTGAAAAAAGAAAAGAGGCTAGGAGCTATTATTTCCAGCAATAAATGGAGAATTGGAAATGTCCACGGTTATTGAGGATGTGATTGCAAGAAAAGTTTTCAACAGCCGCGGAGAAGAAACAATAGAAGTTGACGTCATAACAACCTCCGGTTTTGGAAGAGCCTCCGCCCCCGAGGGAAAAAGCCGGGGGAAGGCGGAGGTCACGTATTACCCAAAGGGCGGGGTTGACGAAGCCGTAAGGAAAGTTGAGGAGCTTATAGCCCCGGAGCTTGTGGGGTTAAATGCTGACTTCCAAGAGGAGATAGACAGAACTCTTCACGAGATAGACAATACAAAGGACTTTAGGATAATCGGGGGAAACACGGCCTTTGCTGTTTCCTTGGCAAGCGCTGAAGCAGCTGCAAACTCGTATGGATTGCCCCTATTTCAGTATCTAGGGGGTTATGCAGCCCGCGAACTTCCATACCCCCTTGGAAACGTTATTAGCGGGGGAAGCCATACAAGCGGCAAGGCTCCAGACATTCAAGAGTTCCTAGTTTTGCCCGTAGGGGCGAAATCATTTCTGGAGGCAGCTGAAGCAAACGTGAAAGTTCATAGAAAAGTCAAGGAGATTCTAGAGAAGAAAGACAAACTGTTCACCTGTGGAAAAAGCGATGAAGGCGCATGGACGGCAAACATCACAAACACCGAAGCGCTGGAAATTCTTGCAAAGGCTTGCGAAGAAATAAGTAAGGAGGTAAACTTCAAGTGCCGCCCGGGCATTGACGTGGCAGCATCAACCCTCTGGAGCAGCAAGACCAAGAAATATGTCTATGAGAGGGAAGGAAAGGAGCTGGATTCCGGAGAACAGTTAGAGTTCATTAAACAGCTCGTCGAGAAATACCATCTAGCCTACGTGGAAGATCCCTTCCACGATGAGGATTATGAAAGCTTTGCAGAGCTAACCAGAAAAGTGAAAGACTGTATAATTTGTGGAGACGACCTTTTCGCAACAAACGCTGAAAGATTAGCCCATGGAATAAAAATGCATGCAGCCAACGCCATCATAATAAAGGTGAACCAAGTGGGAACATTAACAGACGCTTTAGAGACCATCGAGACTGCTAGAAGAGCTGGATACATCCCAGTCATGTCCCATCGCTCCGGAGACACATGCGACTGGCACATAGCCCACTTGGCCGTAGCCTTTAAATGTCCAATAATAAAGACTGGGGTGGTGGAAGGGGCCAGAATAGCAAAAATAAACGAGTTAATAAGGGTGGAAGAGTTTTTAGGGGACAGAGCTAAAATGGCTGAACTTCAAATATCATGAGGAGATGAAAGTTGAGCGACGAAGAAACAAGAAAAGAGAAACTTGAAGAGGAAACGGGGGTAAGCGCTGAAGAAGAGCTTTTACTGCCGCGAGACGCATTATTGTCGGCTGGAATACATATAGGAACCAGAATGAAAACACGGGATATGGAACAGTTCATATATCGTGTCAGGCCAGATGGACTTTTCGTGCTTGACATTAAAAAGACGGATGAACGTATAAGAGTTGCAGCCAAGTTTTTGGCAAGGTTTGACCCCTCGAGAGTGGCGGCTGCAGCTGCAAGGCTTTACGCCCAAGAACCCGTTAGAAAGTTCTGCGAACTAACAGGAGCTACGCCTGTTGTGGGACGCTTTATTCCAGGATTGCTTTCCAATCCGCTGTACCCAAACCGCATCGAGCCAGACGTTATAATAGTTTCCGATCCTAGAGCCGACTCTCAGGCTGTGAAGGAAGCTGCAGCAGTAGGTATTCCCGTGGTGGCCTTGTGTAGCACCGACAATGACTTTTCCGGAATCGACCTTGTGATTCCCACAAATAATAAGGGTAGAAGGGCGTTGGCTGTCATATATTGGCTTCTTGCCAGACAGGTTCTTAGGGAAAGAGGCGAGCTTCCACCAGATAAGGATCCGCCATTAACGATTGAAGACTTTGAGGCTAAAATCTCTAAGGAAGAAGAGGAGAGCTAGCGTAGATGGCGAAGGTTAGGCATCCATGCCAAGCCGGAGCCTTCTACGCTGGAACAACTGAAGACCTAAAAAGACAAATTGAAAAATGTTTTCTCCACGAACTTGGCCCCGGAAAAATCCCATCAATTGCCGAGGTTGGGGCTAGACGAATAGTTGGGCTTGTCTGCCCCCACGCCGGCTATATGTATTCCGGCCCCGTGGCAGCCCACGCCTACTACAATCTAGCATTGGATGGAAAGCCAGATGTTGTGGTTATTTTCGGGCCAAACCACACTGGCTATGGAAGTGCTTTAGCCATCATGAACGAGGGCATCTGGCGCACACCTCTAGGCGATGTGGAAGTTGATAGCGAAACCGCAAACCAGATCGTCAAGGAATCCCGCATAGTCGATGTTGATGACATTGCCCACCGTTATGAACACTCAATCGAAGTTCAGCTTCCATTCTTGCAGTATCTTTTCGGCTCAAAGTTTAAGATTGTGCCAATATGCTTCTTGATGCAGGACTTGCATTCCTCCGTCGAGGTTGGACAAGCCACAGCTAAGGTTTTGGCCGGAAAGAACGCTGTGATAATAGCTTCTTCGGATATGACCCACTATGAGCCCCACAAAGTGGCGGAGCGAAAAGATAAGCTGGCTCTCCAAGCTGTTGTGGAGATGGATGAGGCGAAATTTTATTCGACAATCGAAACGCATCGAATAACCGCATGCGGTTATGGCCCCATCGTTGCCCTTATCGCAGCGGCAAAGGCGTTGGGAGCGAAAGAGGCAAAATTATTATGCTATAAAACCAGTGGAGATGTTAGCGGCGACTACTCAGCCGTCGTTGGGTATGCCGCCGTGCAATTCACAAAATAGTGGTTTAGAATGGGGGTAGTTGTCGCCTCAGCTCCCGCGAAAGTGATCCTTTTCGGAGAACACTTCGTCGTCTACGGCGAACCAGCCATAGTCCTAGCCATAGACAAAAGAGCCTACGCAAAGGTTGAAATCCGCCAGGATAAGAGGCTGTTCATCCACTCACAGAACCTCGGCGTGTCAGCCTTCTTCGAGGACGACGACATCAAAGTGGAGAAAGGCGACTTAAAAGAAGCGAAGATAAAACTTGAACCAATAAAATGCGCCGTGGAAAAGGTTCTCAAGAAAGCAGGAGAAAAGGTCGGCTTAAACGTTGAAGTCCACTCAACAGTGCCAGTTGCGGCGGGACTCGGCTCATCAGCGGCGGTAGCTTCGGCCGTGGCAGCGGCTGTTGGCGCGGCGCTAAATGTTGAAATGTCCAAAGAAGACGTTTTCCGCATAGCCTTTGAAGCCGAGAAAATTATGCACGGCACGCCTTCTGGGGTGGATCCGGCAATATCAACCTTCGGGGGCACGATGCTTTTCCAATTGGACACGGGGTTTAAACCACTTGAGGTTAAGGCGGATATTCCACTCGTCATCGGCAACACGGGGGTTGAAAGGTCAACACGCGTCCAAGTTGCAAAGGTCCGCGAGTTAAGGGACAAGTATCCACAGATTATCGAGCCCATGATGCGAACAGCCCGTGAGATAGTGCTTCAAGCCGTAGAAGCATTAAGAAAGGGCGATCTCCAAACTCTCGGAGAACTCATGAATATAAACCATGCACTGTTATATGGCCTAGGAGTTTCAGATGAATCCCTCGAGTGGCTCATAAACGCTGCCCGAAGAGCTGGAGCACTAGGCGCAAAACTGACGGGAGCGGGAGGTGGCGGATGTATGATAGCCCTAGCCTCTATGGAGAGACTTGAAAAAGTTTTGGAGGCTGTTCAGAGGGCTGGAGCCAGCGCATTCATAGCCAGAAAGACAGATGAGGGAGTTAAAATTGAGTCAAGCTAAACCAACAATCTTGAAGATAGGCGGCTCAGTCATAACAGACAAAAGCAAAGAAATGAGTGTACGCATGGACATCATAAGCCGCCTAGCCGACGAAATCCTAGAGGCAGACCCGAAAAGCCTAATAATAGTGCATGGCGGAGGAAGTTTCGGCCACCCAGTAGCCCAGAAATATGCAATAAAAGAGGGGTTCAAAGATCCTTCCCAAATTATAGGATTTGCGGAAACACATCACGTCATGACGGTGCTTAATGGACTTTTTATGGATGCATTGATTTGGCGTGGTATACCCGCCGTAAGCATAACCCCCTCATCCTGCATATTAACCAAAAATGGCAGAATAGCGTGTTTTGAAGACGCCCTATTGAAAAGGCTTTTGGAAATGGGGTTTATTCCGGTTCTTTATGGAGATGCTGTCCTTGACACGGAACTAGGGTTTACGATATTGTCTGGAGATCAAATAACGGCATTTTTGGCTTTGAGGCTAAACGCAAAAAACGTTGTTATAGGCGTGGATGTGGACGGCCTCTATGATCAAGATCCAAAAATCAACGCGGAAGCTAAAATGTTTGAACGCTTAACGTTAGACGAGCTTACGAGAATCAAAGGGAACCTTGGAGGTTCAAACGCGTGCGACATAACCGGTGGGATGTCCAGCAAAATCAACGAACTAATACCAGTCATAGAGCGGGGAATCCCCGTTTTAATCGTTAATGCTTCAAAGCCAAAATACATTTACAAAGCCCTTAAAGGAGAAAAAGTGAGGGGCACACTCATAGAGAAGGAATGACTGTTGGCTGAAAAAACACAAAAAAGGAAAGCAGACCACATTCGGATAGCCACAACCTACAATGTTCAAGCAAGAAAAAACACCACGGGATTTGAGGACGTCTACCTCGTTCATAAAGCCCTACCGGAGATCGACAAGGAGAAAATAGATTTAGCGACAAACGTTTTCAATCATAGATTTTCAGCGCCAATAATGGTGAGCGCCATCACAGGTGGAACAGGCGAAGCCAAAAGGATCAATGCAGCAATCGCCACAGTTGTAGAGGAACTGGGACTTGGAATGGGTGTTGGAAGCCAAAGAGCCGCGCTAGAGGATAGACGCCTCGAAAGAACCTTCACAATCGTCAGGAGAAAAGCGCCAACAGCCTTTTTGGTGGCGAACATAGGTGGAGTGCAGCTTGTCCGTGGATATGGCCTAAAAGAAGTTCGGAGGGCTATTGAAATGATTGATGCAGACGCCATCGCAATCCACTTAAATCCACTTCAGGAGGCTGTTCAGCCAGAAGGCGAAACAAGCTTTCAAGGAGTCCTTGAAAGGATAGGAGAAATAGCGAAAGAAATCGATAAACCAGTAATAGTTAAGGAAACAGGTGCCGGGATAGCCGCTGAAGAGGCAAGAAGGCTGGAGGCTGTGGGCGTGGGAGGCATAGATGTGGGCGGTGCTGGCGGTACAAGCTTTGCGGCAGTGGAATTCTTCCGCGCTAGAGGCGAAAGAAACTTTCACCGTCGAAGACTCGGCGACGTTTTCTGGGACTGGGGCATACCTACAGCCATAAGCCTAGTGGAGGTTGTTCAAACAGTGAAAATCCCAGTCATAGCCTCAGGTGGAATACGCAGCGGGTTGGATGTAGCTAAAGCGCTGGCTCTTGGAGCGAGCTTAGCAAGCCTCGCCCAACCAGTTTTGCAGGCGGCAGTGGAGGGGGGCGTCAAGAAAACAAGGAAAATGTTGGCTATGCTGATTGAAGAGTTGAAGAATGCCATGTTCTTGGTTGGAGCTGAAAAACCGCAACGGTTACAGAGGGTGCCCGTGGTTATAACGGGGAAAACTGCTGAATGGTTAAGGCTGAGAGGATTTGATGTTGAGTCTTACGCTAGGAGGAGCAGTGTCCAAGCATGAGCATCGAGAAACTTTTGGAAGAAAAAGCCCAGCTCATAAACAAAGCCATCGAGAAGTATATTCCAAGAACCTTCACGAAAAATGCCCTAGTCTTTAAGGTCAACCCGCCAAGATACGCCTACAATACTGAGGCTCTAAACAAGGCACTAGCCGAACCTATATGGGAGTTCCTAGACAGGGGAGGAAAACGTTGGCGTCCAACATTATTTCTGCTTATATGCGAAGCCCTAGGCAAAAATCCTGACGCTTACGTGGACTACGCCATAATACCGGAGGTTATCCACAACGGAACCCTAATCATAGATGACATAGAAGATGCCTCGGAATATCGTAGAGGGAAACCATGCACCTACAAGATTTACGGATTAGACATAGCCGTAAACGCTGGAAACACCATGTATTATCTGCCACTCTTGCCCCTCATGGAAAACCGTGAAAAAATAGGCGCAGAAAAACTGGCGAAAATATATGAGATTTACGTGCAAGAAATGATAAACCTAAGCCTCGGGCAAGCCATGGACATAGCATGGCACAAAGGTTTGGCTGATGCTGATCAGATAAGCGAGGAAGACTACCTGCAAATGTGCGCCTATAAAACAGGAACCCTGGCAAGGATGGCGGCTAAAATCGCCGCAGTGCTAGCTGATGCAGACGACGAGCTCGTTAAGAGGCTTGGAGTTTTCGCGGAAAGCATAGGCGTAGCCTTCCAAATCCAAGATGACATTTTAGACCTAACCGGACAAGAGTTTGCGGAAAGGAAAGGAGGAAGAGGACAAGACATAACTGAGGGGAAAAGAACATTAATCGTAATTCACACACTAAAAATTGCAAATGACGAGGATAGAAAGAGGCTTATCCAAATTTTGAGAATGCACACTTCAGATCAGAGACTTAGAGATGAGGCAATAGCTATAATGCAGAAATATGGGTCAATAGACTATGCTAAAAACTTCGCAAGAAGGATTGTTGAAGAAAGCTGGAGCGAAGTGGAAAAGCTTCTTCCGCCATCAAACGCAAAGGAAAAGTTAAACGCCTTCGCAAAATTCCTTATTGAAAGAAGAATATAACAATAAACAATAGCGAGAGCCCAAGCCTTGATGGAAACATCTAAGGAACTGGAAGAACTGATCCGGAAATTCGCTCTAATAAATGCGGTTAAGCATGACGGAAGAGCCCAACCCGGACCTGTCATAGGCAAAGTTTTAGCCGAAAGGCCGGAACTGCGGACAAAAGCAAAGGAGATAGCAGCCCTTGTAGAGAAAATAGTTAGCGAAGTTAATAGTCTCCCACCAAACGAACAGAAACGCATAGTTGAGGGGAAATGGCCTGAAGCCTTCATGAAGGAGAAAATTGAGGAGGAGAAAAAGCTTCCACCATTGCCAAATGCAAGCAAATACCCGAAAATTGTTACGCGCTTTTCGCCGAACCCTGACTGTGTTCTCCATTTGGGTTCAGCTAGGGCTATTGTCCTCTGCCATGAATATGCACGCATGTATAATGGAAAGTTTATCTTACGATTCGAAGATACGGACCCAAAGCTGAAAAGGCCGGTTTTAGAGTTTTATGACCGTATCCGCGAGGATCTCGCATGGTTAGATTGCCGGCCCGACGAGGAATACATCCAAAGCGATAGAATACCCATCTATTACGAATATGCAGAAAAGCTGCTTGAAGCTGGAAATGCTTATGTCTGCACATGTCAGCCTCAAACCTTCAGAGAAAGAATTTTAGCCCAAAAACCATGCCCATGCCGCGAGCTGCCACCGGAAGACCACATGGAAAGATGGCAACACATGCTGGACGGAGGATATAATGAGGGCGAAGCTGTTGTGCGTATAAAAACGGACTTAAGCCACCCAAACCCAGCCGTCAGAGACTGGCCAGCCCTACGCATAATAGATACCGAGAAGTTCCCCCATCCAAGAGTTGGAAGCAAATACCGGGTCTGGCCCCTCTACAATTTTGCATGCGGCCTCGACGACCACTTGATGGAAGTTACCCACATTATTCGCGGCAAGGAACACTTAACAAACATGGTTCGCCAAGAATACATGTACCGCCACTTGGGATGGGAATATCCAGAAGCCATACATTACGGTAGGCTTAAGATTGTTGGGGCTTACCTCAGCAAGTCGAAAATAGTCCAGGGGATAAAAGAGGGTCTTTATAAGGGTTGGGACGATCCAAGACTGGCAACTTTTGCAGCGCTGAGAAAGCGCGGAATAACTCCAGCAGCGATAAAGAGGCTTATAATCGACGTTGGACCTAAAACCTCAGATGTTGTTTTAAGCTGGGAAAACCTTTACGCATACAACAGAAAAATCCTGGATCCAGAGGTTAACCGCTACTTTTTCGTGCCGAACCCGGTCCAGCTAACGGTGCACGGGCTCCCCAGAGCCTTCACGGTTAGAGTGAGGCTGCATCCGGAACATCCGGAAAGAGGTTGGAGAGAGTATGTTATAAAGACCCCCGAGGGACAAGCCAGAGCTCTCTTTTGGATTTCAAGGGATGACTTGAAGAGTATGGTTGTTGGGAAAGTTGTCCGTCTTATGGAGCTTTTCAATATAAAAGTTGAAAGTGTTGAAGCGTACGCTGTTGAGGCATCCTTCATGAGCGAGGCTTATGAGGATGCAAAGAGGATGAACGCACCTCTCATACATTGGGTTCCCATAGGGAACGATGTGCCATGCCAAGTTGTCATGCCAAATGCCGCAATCGTTGAGGGAGTAGCTGAAGGAGCCTGCAGAAGCCTTAAGACCAATGACATAGTACAGTTTGAAAGGTTCGGCTTTGTGAGAATAGAAAAAGTTGACGAGAAAATTTTAGCCTATTTTGCCCATAAATGAATGGGGAGGAAGATGCGCAAGCAAGATAAAGTGGTTCTGTGGCCCACATACTTCGACTCTACAAAGACACGAGGAGAAGGAAGAAAAGTGCCGAAAAACTTGGCTGTGCCCGTCCCGAGGATCTCCGAATTAAAGGAGGCTGTTGAAAAACTAGGTCTTGGACACGAACTTGTTCCAGACGCTTGTTATCCCAAAACACCTTGGCTCAAAACGGGCATGCTTATTGTTGCGAAAAGGGAACCAAAGAACCAGATGCTAAAGAAAATAGCCAGACAATTACAGAAAATTCGCGGTGTTTAATGAGCGCTTTCCTAGTCAGCCTCTTCTTCGCTTACTAAAACAGCGTTTATCACACCATTTTGACCCGGACGAGAGGTTACCCGCGCAAGGCCTAGGCTGGTTTCGATTATTGTGCCTTTTGTTATTACGCCTCTTCTGTCATAGTCGACGTTTGCCGGATTTTTGACAACCCGAATTATTTCCGCCTTCTCAGTTTTTCCAGTTTTTAGGTCGGTTACACAGGCGTATTTTTCACTTAAAACTCTGACCTTTAAGTTGCCGCCCCTTCTTCTTTCAACTTTTCTTTTCGGCTCGTCGAGGACTGTTTCCGTTGGGAATGAACCTTGTTCAAATTTCCGCTTACCCCTATATGGTTTCCTTTTGCCTCCTGTTGATTTCCTCTTGTGTAAATCTCCATGCCAAACGGACATGACGATCCCTTATTTAGGCTTGTTCATATCACACTACTTAAAATATAAACCTATCCATCCTAAAGTTGCCAAGAGCCAGCGTTTTCCGCCGTCTTTTCTGATATTCTATCTTTTTCGAGGATTCTCCTCAATTCCCTTTTCATTGTCTGAATGTCATGGCTTAAGCCGAAATAATCTGCAAAATAGTCGGTTGTTTTTAAAACAGCTGAGCGTCCCTTTCTCTCCACGGCGATAAGACCCATCTCCTTGAGAAGCCGGATATGCCCGTAGGCGTGGTGTCCCCGAACTTCCACAACCCGCTTCTGCGAGATAGGCTGTCTCAAAGCGATGTAAGCCAATGTTTTAAGTGGACCGGTGGAGAGAAGCGGTTTCTTGACAAGCTTTTTCACATAAGGCGTGTATTCGACTTTAAGTTGTAGGACGTATCTTTCATCCTTTAACTCCAAAATTTCTAGAGCTGTATTTCTGCCGGCATACTCCCGCATAAGGGTCTTGACAAGCTTTTCCACTTTACGCCGCGACCTAGTTTTCAAAACTGAACAAAGTTCAGATATTGTTAAGGGGCGACCAGAAACATATAGTGCGGCCTCAATGAGAGCTAGCTCATTTAACTTCTCTCCTTGTTCAGTTGGGCGAAGGGCTTTTGATTCAGCTGGTTGGCTTTTCGCTTCCAGCTCCGAAGCCTCCAACAGTTATGTAAATTTCCTCTGTTTCCTCGTCTTGCCACAAACTCACTTTTTCGTTTTGAGCTAAGAACAGCAACAGAATGAATGTTCGAATAGCCTCCAACCGCGTCATTCCCTTAATTAAAGTTGAGAATTGGATAATCCCTGCACCCCTCACCATTTCACAAAGCCTTTTGTAGAGCCTTTCCATTTGAAGCTCGATTTCCACTAGATAGTAATCGAGTTGCGGAAAGATCTCTGAAGGAGCTGGGAGAACTGGTTCAGATTGTGCTTTCAGAGGTTTTAGGAGCATCTCACTCTTCAAAACGTCATCTAAAACTTCCAATAGATGCCTTATAGTTGTAGCTGTTAACTCATGTCTGAGAGGAAGGAAGAGGGGAGGAGGAATAAAATCTCGAGGAGGCTTTGGAGGAGGGGGAGGTTCCTGGAGGTGCAGCAGCAGCTTCGATTTCATGAGGTATATGAAGGCAGAAGAATCTAAAGCAACGCCTGAAGCCCTGAAGTCCACTTGTCCAGTTTTCTCCATCTCCTCTAGAAAAGTGGTTAGAAGATAGGCGATGTTAATGTTCCAAGGACTTAGCTTCTCAAGTTTATGGAACTCGAAAAGGACGTTCCATGGCGGTCGAAGGTAAAAGGGCTTCTTGATTACCATAGCCATTAGCTTGGCACCTCAAGGAATTTTGCTGAAACAACATTGGAGACTCCATTTCGCCCATAAACTCCATACACCTTTTGCGCCTTGTTAACCATTTCAGGCTTCAAGGTTATAACAATGAACTGAGCCTTCTCTGACTCCTCCAAGAGAAGATCGGCGAGCTTTGAAACGTGAAACGGATCTAAGTGGGCGTCCACCTCATCCATAATGTAGAAGGCAGCGGGTGAAAACTCCTTTATGGCGAACAGGAAAGCTACAGCGGCAACAGAGCGTTCCCCACCACTGGCTCCGCTGACAACTATTGAGGGTTTGTTCGGGAACTGAACAATCATCTCTATTCCACCGGTGAAAGGATCCTCGGGATTTTCAAGTTTTAAAGTGGCAAAGCCTCCTCCAGTGAGTTTGGAGAAGTATTTCTGTAGGTTTTGGTTTATCTTTTCGAAGGCTTCGAGGAAAACTCTGCGTTTTTTGCTTTCAATTTCCTCCATGAACTTGATTATGGCTTGTTTCTCCCTTTCAAGCTCGTTCATCCGCAGGGATAACTCCTTGTAACGTGCAATTTGCTCGGCATAATGCGATAATGCAAGCTGGTTTACACCTTCTATCCTCTCAAACTCGAATTTCAACATTTTCAAGACAGCCTCGGCTTCCTCAACCTCTTTGGGCGTCACTTTTAACGGTTTATCATAGCCGAACTGTCTCAGCTGGTTTTGCCACTGCTCAAGCTGAATGAGGGATGTCTGAATGTTTAACTGATACTGGTTCCATAGACGGTCTGCCTCCTCATATTCAGCGTCAAGTCCCCGAAGCACCTTGTCAATCTCATCTATCTGAGTGGTGAACTTCTGCGCCTCCTCCTTGGCGGACAAAACCGTTCTGGATAGCTCGTCGCGGTTTTTCTCCAGTTCAACCAGTTCCTGCTTAAGTTTCTCTCTTTCCTTTAACGCCTCTTCAACTTCAGCTTCAACCTTTTTTAGTTGCTGCTCAACTCTTAAAAGTTGGATCCTAGCGTTCTGGTAGCCCGTTCTCAAAACATTGTCGTATTGCGATTGAAGAGTTGAGATCTCAGTTTGAACGGTGCTTAGTTTCTGCCTTAAAGTGTTTATTTCTTCTGCAATTTTCTCCCTCCTGGTTTCCATCTCTTGGATGTTTGCCGGATCAGCTTTCCTTCTTAAAACGGCCAATTCGCTCTGGAGCCTGCGGATCTCCTTTTGTATGGCGCTTTTCTCTGCTTGACACGTCCAAATTTTTGTCTTTTCGGCTTCAATCTCACTTTCAATTCTCTTAATGTTAGAGTCTATTCTCTTAATGTTAACTCTTGTTCGCCTGATGCTTCTCTTGACCCTGGCTATTTCTCTGTCAAGCATAGTTATGGCTTCTGATAAACGGGCAATTTCAACACGGGTTTTATCTATCTCCTCTTCCAAAGAAGCTATGTCGCTCTCCCTTCTGAGGAGGTGCTGCTGTAAAGCCTTCACCGCTTCATCGAGGCTTTTTATAGCTGCCTCGCTTGGAATGATTGCTGAGAAGTCTATTGGTGCTCGGTAGTAGCCGCTTTCCAAAGCACCGCCTGGCTCATATAAATCGCCGTTAACCGTGACAACTCTGTAGCCTTCATTGGATAGAGCTAAAGCAGTTTTATCTTCTTGAACGACCAGCGTGTCTCCAAGGACAAAGTACACTGCAGGTTCGTATTGTTTTGCACATTTCACAAAGGAAAAGGCAGCGCCATTAACACCCTTAACCTCCGGAACATTGACGGGTTTCACGTTGGAAACGCCTTCGAGGGGAATAATCTTTATGCGGCCAAGCTTCATTCTGCGCAGCGTTTCAGTGCACGTGAAAGCCGCGTCCAAGTCCTTAACAACTATGGCGTCCAACCATCCGCCGGCAGCAGCCTCAATTGCCTGTTGGTAGGCTTTGTCGATCTTTATTAGGTTGCGTAGTCTGCCATAAACTCCGGGTATTACACCAAGCTCGCCGAGTTCCTCTATACTCCTTAAGGCTTTCTCTTCGGCGGCTAGGGTTTCTGCGAGTTCCCTTTGGGTGGCGAATTCCACAACAGCCTCTCGTGCAGAGTCAGCTATTTTTCCGGCTTCGGCTATTTCCCGTTCTATGGCTTCTTTTTGGGCTATTCGCCTTTCAAGCATACGTTCCAAGTTTTTAAGTTGATTTTTCTGTTCCCCTTGAACTTTCTCCAGCTCAGCCTTAGACTTCTCTAATTCATCGAGGGTTTGGGCGAAACGCTCCCTTCGTTCCCTTAAGTCTTTAAGCCGTTTCTCACGGATTTTTATAGCTGTCTGGCTCTTCGCCTGCTCAGACCTCAAGAGTGCAAGCCTTTTATAGTTCTTATCAAGCTGCGACTCTATTTCGCGTATTCTCTTGCTGTTTTCGCCGAGACTCTCCCAAAGTTGGACAACTTCCCTTGCAAGGGCATCGTGCTCCGCTTGCTTTGCATTTATCTCATCTAAAATCTGCTCATATTCTACTCTTAAACGCCTTATTTTCAGTCGGTTTTCGTGAATCTCGTTTCTAATGGACTGGTATTGCTGAAGGTCGTTTTCTCTAACCCTTCTCAAACCTTCAAGGCTGGCTTTTCCAGAGCTTATTTTCGTCGTAAGTTCGGTGATTTTTGATTTAAGCTCACCTATCTTCATTTGAACTCTCAGAACTTGAGAACTGCCCTCTTCAACAATTTCAGAACTTAGCTTTCGCCACTCATTCTCTATTTCTCTACGCTTAAGTCTGTACTGATCTCGAACAGCCTTAATCTTTTCAAGTCTACTTTTAATTTTCTCAGCTTGGATGGAGTCGCGTTCTATCTTCTCCCGAATCTGGGTTATGTCGTAGGAAAGTTTAACAGCCTCAAACTTTTTGATTTCATTTTTCAGAAAGTTATAGCGGAGAAGTTCATTTCGCTCCCTCTCCAAGTCCTCGACGCGTCTCTGCACTTCGTCGATTCTGCCCATGGCAGTGCGTATTGAAAGGTCTGCAG
>Ga0209394_1000282_pt1 | contig 44862 bp, 51 predicted proteins | sample JNZ201metaG_FD_184122 | JGI IMG/M metagenome (GOLD analysis project Ga0209394, IMG submission 184122) | Hot spring microbial communities from Jinze hot spring, China to study Microbial Dark Matter (Phase II) - JNZ 20120812A (SPAdes) (version 3) ...
ATACATAGGTCTTTACTCATATTAATCTCCGCTTACATCCTGAAGACCTCATTCTCAATAAGACTACTCCTCAATATAGTTAGGAATGTTGCTTATTACTTAAGGATGGGAGACCTACATACTGCTAGGTTTTGGGTTCAGCAGATAGTTAGGCGAGATACTCAGAACCTCCGCGAGCATCACCTAGCTTCAGCGGCGATAGAATCTTTAGCTGAGAGCTTAGTTGATGGTTACCTATCACCACTTTTCTACTTCCTCCTCCTAGGCCCTCTCGGAGCGTTATTCCAAAGACTTACTAACACTCTTGACAGCGCCTTAGGCTATAAGGAACCGAGGTATAAAGACGTTGGTTGGTTTTCAGCAAGGGCAGATACGGTAGTGAATTACATCCCCGCAAGACTTACTGGCTTCCTCATAGCGCTTACCTCCCCAGTTGCTGGAGGCAGTATTTTAACTGCTATTAAAACTATGAGGCAGGAGTGTAGGAAGACCGAGAGCGTTAATGCCGGCTACCCCATATCATCTATGGCTGGAGCATTAGGTGTAGTGTTAGAGAAGGTAGGACATTACACCATAAATAATAATGCTAGAGAAGCTTGTTGGGCAGATATATTAAGAGCTTGTAGGATAGCTAAGTTCTTTGTAATGTTATGGATTATAATATCCTTAACTATCCTAACAATATTTGATATCATCTTCTTATATTAGAGATATTTACTGATACTACAATAATGTCCTACTTAAATTCTCAGATTTCAATGAGTAGTGGGCTTGAAGTAATTTAAAACCTTATAAATGCTATCATTGTTAGAACAGATATGTCTTCTTATTAATATCTAGGTATGGGTCTTTAGATCTTATCAATCCTAGTAGTTCTTGACATGCCTTAACGTATAGTCTGACCGCGTTATCAGTATCCTCACTACTTACTATCTCAGCCAAACTTACTAGTTTGAAGATCTCCTCATACCCTAAATCATGAAGTATTGATGCGAGGTAGTGAGGGTTTGACACACCTATCAAGGACTTCTTACTCAGTAGTAAGTAGGTTTTAGCCAGATATGTGAAGGAGAGCCTACACCTATCAAGAGCCTCCGACTTCCTACCTAACGCTATGAGGCTTTCAGCAGATCTAAACTCCTTAACACCTCTGAGGAAGTATGAAGTAGCATCCGACATTTCATCCACGCGTCACTTTAGTCCTAATCAACCATATGATAAATGCCAACGCCAGTGATGCTGCAGAAGCAAGTAGGATTCCTAAATACTCCTTAGTTATTGACGCAATCACTACTTCTCGAATGCTCACTATTAGTCCTACTTCAGCTAGTCCTATCACTCTGGTTCCCGGACTAGCTCTTAGAGCTAAAATAAATCTAATAAGCTCTGCTAATATGATGAGCATGAATATATCATTTAATATTAAGTCAGCAATTTCGACATACGTTACATACGGTGTTAATATTACCGTTAAATCACGAATTGATGCATAGCTAGCAACTACAACTACCACAATTATTAAGATGAGGGCTAGCATTTCAACGAAAAATAATACCTTAGATGATGATTTATTTACGACCTCCTCCACTCTCTCCACACTTAATACCATCCCTAAACTACCACACAGTTACTAGACCCCCATGTTAATTAACCTTTGCATTACTTTCAGCTAACACTCATCGATGATACACCTACGCATTAAATTAACGCTACTAACGCTTAAGGATATTCATCTCTATTGAAAGTAAATTTATTAATCCTAATTCCACAACACTCCTCAGTGAAAGTAGTGAAGATATTAACCCACGTACTTTCAACATTTGCTTCAAGCTCACTGATCTGCTGTTCGTTATATAGAAGTGTGTGGGTCCTTAATAACGTATTCATCCTTTCTCTAATAATTAACTACGTCATAGACGTATTAGGCCATAAGAATGGGAGGAGGACACCGCTAACTCATGAAGTAATTAATAACGTACTCATATCTCTCTTCATTGGATTAGTTATCTACACTTTTGTTTCATATACGTCATTACCAGTAGGTGTAGCTGTGATTACATCGCTTAATGCAAGTCTCACCCACCTACTTCTAGACTCATTGACTGGAGGTGTCTACGTAATCAGCTCTGGCAAGCTCGTTAGACTCACGCTACATGGTGGGAGGTATGATGACTTTAAGTTAAATATGTTGGTAATAGCTTTATCCATAGCTACCGTTGTAGCAGTCCTCACACTAATTTTATAACTCTTAAACCTATGTTAAACTGGTTAAGTAGATGGGAGAACTCATCTACCAGTTCGATAGTTATGTTAAGGAGTTTAACGCTAAAGTAGTTAAAACCGTTGGCGAAGGAGTTGTTTTAGATAGGACTGCCTTCCATCCAAGAAGTGGTGGTGTGGCCAACGACTTAGGGGTGTTGGTGAAGGCGGGATCAACATATGAGGTTATTGACGTAGTCTTCAGCGACTACGGCGTGTTACACGTAATTAAAGGTGGTGCCTCAGAACTGATGGAAGGCGACATCGTTAAAGGTATTATTGATTGGGGCCGTAGGTATAGGTTGATGAGACTGCATACAGCAGCCCACATCATCTCAGCCATATTCTACAGGGATTACAACGCATTAATAACTGGTGGAAACATACTTCCAGAGTACGCCTACGACGACTACAGCTTAGAAGTCTTCGATAGGGCTATATTCGATGATGTTGTTAGGAAGGCTAACGAAGTTGTTAGGTCTGGAGTCGATGTTAAGATATACTGGTTAAGTAGGGAGGAGGCTCTTAAGATACCTGGCGTAGTGAAGTTAGCTAGTAAGATGCCGCCTAACGTAGATAGTTTGAGAATAGTTGAGATAGTAGGTATTGACGTACAAGCTGATGGAGGACCTCATGTAAGGAATGTAAGTGAGATCGGTGAGATAGTGTTAATAAATGCTGAGAATAAGGGTAGGAAGAGGAAGAGGCTCTACTACACTGTAAGGCCGTAGTAATGAGAGTCGGAAAAGTAGTACTTATACTGTTCTTCCTTACAGCCCTATCTGTAGGATTTGCATTAGGCTACTACTTAAACATTAGTAGGACTGCGTATGAAGTTATCAGCACATCCTACATAGAGAGATTAATCGCCAACATATCTAATGAAGTATCAACTATAAGAGGATTAAGCTTTAAAGAACAGCCCAACGTAGTAATTGTAAATTCCTCAACAGTCATCGCAACATGGGGTAGTGAGATACCTCATGACGTAGTGATCTTTGGTGAGGTATTAAAGATGACGTTACTAGCTCCTAAAGAGTACAACATAAGTAAGTCGTATAGCAGTCTGTTCGGTATGTGGGTCGCGGCCTCGGCAGGTAACACTATATACGTAGTAAGTGATAACTTAGTAGTTAAGGACCCCCTCCTCCATAGGGTCCTAGCCCACGAGTTAGTACACATACTGCAATACCAGTACTTCAGCATACCATCACCGAAGTCCTTAGACGAATCCCTAGCCATCCGCTCACTTATCGAAGGTGATGCTGACATAGTAGCAGATACCTACGTAATGCGTAAGGGTTTTGGAGAGGTAGGTAAGGTTAGCAAGCTACCCCTAAACGATCCCTACATCTCAATCCAGTTAATACCCTACATCTTCGGCAGTAATTTCATTGCAGAACTCCTAAAAGTAGGTGGTTGGGAACTAGTTAATAAAGCATATATAGAACCGCCTTCATCGATGAAGTACGTAATGTTCCCTGAAAAATACTTAAATAAGGAATTAATATTCGACGTAACTAATAACGTCACTTGTAATGTAGTGTATGAAGATGTTTTAGGTCCGTCATACATCTACGTAATGATTGGTAAGTACTTCAACGAGTCATCAGCCCTAAGAATTAGTAGCTTCTGGGTAGGGGATAAGATAACATACTGCGATGATGGGGTAAGTAGGTCTTTATATTGGAGGGTGAAATTCACATCTGAAGAAACTGCAAAAGAGTTCTACAAACTATTTAACGCTATTGCGGGAGTGTATGGTGCCGTCATATCTGACGGTAAGCTACGTATTAATGAGTTAGTAATCGATGTTGAAGTAAGTGGGGATGAAGTCCTCGTAAGGTCCTACGCTTTAAAATGGTGATTGATAACTACGTCTCCACAGTAGGTGTAGTACTACGGCTAAAGTACTTGTTGAAGCCATACCTAATAAGCCGCTTGGCATGGAGTATAGAGAGTCACCTACAACTACTGTGTACACCATCAGATTATGTAAGCCATTAAGAACTCCTGAGGCAGCTGCTGGGGCGAGTAGACTGCCAAACCTCAGTTTTAGATAGGAGAACACCACACTTAAAGGAATACATGAAATCACCATCATTAAAACGCCCACGACGTCGGGATGTTCCGGGTAATACGTACTGTAGAGGATTATGAGTGGTGAGTACCACAAGCCCCAGGCAATACCTACTAACACGTTATTAAGTAGTATATTTTTAGATATGTTTGCCGCCTCCTCTAATAGCAGTCCCCGCCAACCAACTTCCTGCCCCAACATAAGCAGGCATAAAAGTGTGGAGCCAACAAATAAAGTGCTCAGTAAGGAAAGGATAAGTAGAAACGTCTCACCACCCTCAGGTATGCTTTTACTGTAAGCACTATATAGGGGAATTAGAGGATTAACTACTTCAAAACCTAGGATTAATGCGTAAGCAAACCCTATAAGATATATCAGGAAGGGTGTTAAACCGCTAAGAAGTAAGAACCTAAACTTACAGCCCCTTAACCCATACCCCCTAAGGCCGTCTCTAATACCCTCACGCAGCATTAGCAATATTAGCAATACCGCCATCAACGGTATTACGTTTCTAAACGTAAGAAGTACTTGATATAGTTGAATTAAATTTAAATCATATAGGTACTTCATAATAACACAGTCGTAGATGAATGTTATCGAGTAAACTATCGATAAAAATGAGATAATCCTCACTAAGGGGTTCCACGTAAAACGACTCCCGTAGCCCACAGCTGGTGACACCTAAGAATACCTACCGAAAGATATAATAAACTTACAGATTTACAACCCGAAAGCCTCGTCATTTAGGATGGGAAGGAGGTCAGTAAGAAGTCCTCATATACTAACTACGCATTAATCTAACTCCCCTTCATAAGCATGATTAAAGACCTGAGGAATAGTTTAACTTTTTCTGCATCATTGTTTTTAAACCATCTCACGAACTCCTCACGAGCTGGTAGGTCACTCATGCCTAAATTCCTAGCATATGTTAGAAGCGTACATATAAATGACTCAGCAATTAATTCGCTCCCGAATGTTTGAATAAGTGCATCGTAGAAGGACTGGGGGCTGAAAATTAATAAATGTTCGGGAGGGTCCGCCCGAAATTTAGATAACCTAATACTGAAAGTCACGTAGTATAGGGGGCCGAAAATTTTATCTAACCATAGTATGAGGAGGTTCCTGACATCATACTCAAAACCTTCGTAGTCATTAACTTGCTGGTGCAATAACTTCCCTAATATATGTGTTATAATGGTATTTAAAACTTAACTGCCATCGTACTTACGTTATTAATAAAAAGGGTAATAATCAATTATGAAGATCTCAGCTTATAATGTGCTGTAGTGAATTTCAAGTTGGTATTAACTGTGGGTTATGTATTACTAGCCATGGCTGGTGGTGTCGACATCTACGTCCCTAAGACTTCCTTGCCAGTTTTTTCACAAGTCCTTACGCTCCCCACCTGCTTGGTAAAGCTGTGGACGTGTCAACATCAGATGAGTTTGGCGTGGAGTTCTACTCACCAGTATCAGGCGTGGTGGTTAAAGTTGTTAAGGTTTTCACAGGTTTAGGGCCTTACTCTAAGTATGATTACGTAGTTTTCCTGAGGGTTATGGATAGCTATGTTAAGTTAATGCATATTAAACCTAAAGTCCGTCCAGGGGATTTAATCAGCTTAGGAGATGTTATAGGTACCTACATTAGGAGTAATTACTTTTCATATCATCACCTACCACATGCGCATATAGAAATAACTAAGCACCTAACGTTAAGACCTCTTAAGTCTTTCAACATCCACCCATCTGAAGAGTTGATGAGGATTATCAGCTCTAAGCATTACGATAATTCTACAGAGCTTAAGTTAGAAGTGTTAAAGATCCGTGCAGACTTTGCATTATGTAAGGCGTTGAATAATCCATTAGCTACGGTAGACGGGGTTCCGACAGTACCGCAGGGTGAGTTAGGTATCGGCGTAGGTTACCTAGGGCTGATACACCTTGCTCGAAGACCTCCAAAGCATGGTGAGGTATTCTTCCTCGGTAAGAGAGTTGGTTACGTAGTTAGAGTTGGGGAGTGGTATTCAATACTAAGTCGTGAGAGAGTTCACTCATTTAGTGACTGGTTCTTAAGAACCACCTCAATTAATAACATATCCAAAAATGATGGCTGGGATGGGTGTAAAGTCTACGTAAATGGAGGGGAGGTCAAAGGTGTTGAATTCCTAGTAGGTAGTGATTATAATGTGAAGATCGTAGGTAGTACTGGCTTAAAGGTTGGCGATAAAGTTGTCTTAAACCTATTCTAAAATATGTGGTCATTACTTAGTTAACTTTCTCCTCATATTCAACCCCTCTAAGAAGAATATAGCTGAAGAAATTGACGATACTGTAATAGCTAATAGTTTATCGACGCTGAATCCTGAGGTTACGATTGTAGTTAAACTCCCTATAGTGAAACCTAAGAAGAATATCGAATATATTATCATCCTCGGAATTAGCCTATTACGGATTGCGAAAAAGCCCTGCAGGGGTATTGGCCTACTTACTACGTAACCATTATTAGACCTACTTAATATTCCTAAACTCTCAAGCCTTTTTAAATTGTAGTGGACTGTACTTACGGGGAGGTTTAAATCTCTAGCCAACTCTCTAACACCTAAGGGGGTCTCAGACTCAAAGAGTTTGAAGTAAATCCTTAAGGCATTCTTACCGAGGTCTTCAACATCACTCAGCAGGCTCCCCGACTTGGAGATAAGTAGGGAGTGATATAAAGTTAATGGTGTTTAAAATTTTAGACAATGCTGTCCCAAGCTTAGGGTAATTAACCACTTAATCATATCCTAACATGGTGGGTAGGTCTGGAGAGGAGGGCTGTAGTGGTGCTTGGGGTCATAGCATTAGTGCTAGGTACGTTAACGCCTATAGTAATTGATACCGCGTTTAAGGGGGGCTACATCCCCATTAAAACTCAGAATACTGATACTACTCAAATCTTAGCAAGTTTTAAAGATGTTGAAGGAGTCATAAGTAGTGAGTTAAAGTCATTTAAGTCCTACGACGATGTAGTGGACTATATAATCACTCTAGATAGAGCTAAAACCCTAGCAAGCCTGTTGGTAGGCTCGCAGTTCACGCTCACTACCGCGAGAGCTGAAGTACTAGGATTACAGCTCACTACATCAACGCTCACCTCAGCACCGACCACTACGGCAAAGACGGTTAGAACACCTGGAACTAACGTACAGGTCGTCGGTGTGGATGAACCTGATATGGTGAAATGTGATGGTAAGATATTAGCAGTTGCTTCATCCAATAAGGTTAGCCTAGTAGGTATTAAGGAGAGGAAGGTCTTAAGCTTAGTAGACCTTAAGGACGAGCAGGCAGGTGGTTTATTCCTATATGATGACGTATTAGTCGTACTGACAACTAAGCCTAATAATAATCCGATAATTCTTGACCTAGGATTAAGGTGTAGGTGCAACGTTATAATACCTCCAGGAGTTTCAAACACTACTATCTACCTATACGATATATCCTCACCTAATAATCCAAAGCTAAAGAACAAATACACCATTACTGGAACGCTCTTCACATCAAGAATGAATGGAAAATACGTCTACATCATCACCACACTACCTATTTCAGGACCTACTATGCCGTTAATTAATGATGCCCCTCTTAAAACTGAAAACATAGTTAAGGTAGATGCCATACCAACCACCTACACTGTAATAACGGCATTAGATGTTAGCACCAATCTACACTCCTCCTACGCCTTCATGACCGGATATAATAGCTGGCTCTACATGTCACCTAACAATTTATACTTAGCTAGTATTAAAGCACTCTCAATTCTAGAAGCATATAATGCTGTGGTGAACGCTATAATTAAGTACCTACCATCAAATATAGCATCTGCGGTTAGGGAACACTTGGAGAAGGGAGATTTAGAGAAATGTATTAACTTTATTTCCGAGTACTTCAGCAGTCGAAGTTACGATGAGGTTAAAGACCTACTTATAAGAGTGTCCAACGACCTCAGCAGTAGAGTGTTCGGTGAGTCCAGTAAGTTCTACATATTTTCAATTAAGGGTATTAACATCAGCTTCAGCGGGACCTTCGAAGTTAGTGGTAGGGTTTTAGACCAGTTCTCAATGGAGGAATTGGGGAATTACTTCATAGTAGCTACTACATCAACTACATCAATAATTAAAGTACGCTACGACCAACCAGTAATTATAGCACCAATACCGCGTGAGGACGTCGTTGAGGTTATCGAGTGTAATGACAGTAGATGCGTAGTTAGGACCATAACGCTTACTCAAACACCTCAAAGGCAATGGTATAAACCCAGAGTCTACGTCGATATAGTCCCTGCTGGTGAGACTGAGAACAACGTATTTACTATAAGTTTGAAAGAACTTAAAGTAGTGGGAGCTTTAAGGAGTCTGGCAGAGGGGGAGAGGGTCTACGCTTCCAGACTCATCGGCAACACGTTCTACCTAGTTACGTATAGGCAGGTTGACCCATTATTCGCTATTGACGTATCAGACCCTGAAAAGCCTAAAGTGTTAGGATATCTTAAAATACCCGGCTTTAGTGAGTACTTACACCCACTACGTAATAATAAGTTGTTAGGAATAGGTATTGAGGACGGCGGACTTAAAATATCGTTATTCGATGTATCAGACCCTACTAAAATGGCGGAGATTTCTAAAGTAAGAGTGCCTAAGGCATGGAGTATTGCTTACTACGACCACCACGCAGTAACTATAGATGTAGATAATGAGCTCACATTCATACCAGTAAGTGTGGGAAGTACTTCAGGGATATTAACGATATCTTATAGAGATGACGTACTTAAAGTTAAGAAACTCATAGAACATGAGGGTGCTATGAGGACTACATACGTCGACAACGAACTCTACACAATATCTACTGATATGGTTAAGGTTTATGATATAAGTAGTTTAAGCCTCATCCAGGAGATTAAACTAAGCACATAGTTTTTAATAATTGAAAGTCATGTCTTAAAGAATTAGGGAAAGTTGTAGATTTTCCTAAAAAGGTATTTAAACGCTGTACATCATATATTAAAAAGGTGGAGCAATGTCTGTTAGGCACGTCCTCTACGTATCAACCATTCTAACATTACTGCTACTCCCACAAGTATTATTCGCGCAACCGCAGGAGGGGTTCAAAATAACTGACCTAGTTGAAGAAGTTTTAAAAAATCCTAGGACCTTAGTTGCAGTAGTCATACAGTTCTTAATGGGTTTAGGATTAGGGTACTTCTCCTTAAAGGCTCTTAAATATATCCTCGCATTAATAGTGATCTTGGTTTTAGGGACAGCACTCTCTATATGGAGTATAGGCACCTCACCTGAAAGCTTCCTTGTAGGAATTTACGAGTACTTCAAGTATTTACAACCACATCTAATAACGTTGCTACAATTACTCGGTTTAATGACTATAGGTCCAGTAACCCTAGGATTTATAGTTGGAGCTTTAATAGCAATTATAAGGAAGTAAACTGCTTTTTTTAAATACCCTGCAAATCTACTAAGTTATTTAAATGATTGTTTTTCACACTACCTTACCTTGTGATACGTATTTAGCTTGATTAGAACTTTAAAATTTACTCAATAAGCTCTTTTAAATTCCTCGTCTAAATATAGCCTTCATCAAACCTTACCTAGAATGCTGGGGTCGTTGTAGGTCATAGCACCTGCCTCATCAACTATTATACCATAGGATTGAGGAAGTCCATAAATAATGAATATGAAGTCCCATTATCCGTGCCTCATAATTTACCTTCCTTAAATGTACTAATGGTGTTCTTCATAATTAACATTTATGAATATCTTCCAGCCCTATTAAGTCAGAATTACGTGGTCGTCCTCGTTATTTGTTTAAGTGTTTTGGGTGGCATGAGTATTATCGTCACGGACCCCTTAGCACCTACTCATCTGTCGCAGAGTCTACCCTCAAACTTTCTCATCATTAGTCTTTATCACAGGTTTTAACCAACTACCCCTTAATATCCACATCAGAGCCAATACTCCTGTTATGATGTTACTAGCAGACATACCTATCCACATACCTTTTACACCAAGCCCTACGGGTCCCGGACCGAAGTATATGTCAGTAAATTTCTAAGCACCCACAACCTAAAGAGACTTAGAGTCATGACTATTTTCGTATGGCCGGATGTACTGGCAATCGAGAATGCAGCTCTAAGCATTACGAAGAAGATTATTGAGGGACCCATAATTAGAAGGAATTCCGCAGCATTTTGATTAACCTCGCTATCTGAGGGTGCAAATAGGATTCGCAACTGTTTTAGTGTGTTAGGTTTTGTAGGTTTCTTTAGGATGCTTAGAGCTCTTGATGTGATTAGGTTAAGCAGAATTTATAAACTAGTGAGTACATATAAGTGCTTTGGTGACCCTGGGTTTCCGAGACTCACGGCAGACCGTGGGGAGGGGGCTCAGGGAAACCGTGATGACCCGCCCCAGGAAAACCTACAAAACCTAGGACGGGAAACGGTAACTATTTCATACCTCCTATTACACCCACAGTAGTTATTAGAAAGCCGTAGATTACGGATTTAATCGCTGCGTGCTTTGCTCTCTTGAACATACCTGCCCCCAAGCTTTGACCTATTATCGTGATGGTAGCACTAAGTAAGCTACCTACGAAAATATCTAGTAGTCCTAGGGGTCTATCACCTACGCCCCACGCAGCTAGTGCGGCACTACCCATGATGCTTACTATTGCTGTCAGTAGGGTGAAGCCCCCTGCCTCACCAATAGATGAAATCGATATTGGGAGCCCTATCTTAACCAACTTCATTAACAATTCTTTATTAGGTCTTAAGTATGTAATTGTAAGTTTCTCACCCTTAATACCTATGATGAGGAGTCTAATCGCTATTAACGAGACAATTAGATCGCTAATTAAGGTAGCGATTGCCGCTCCTGCAGTTCCTAAAGCAGGTATGGGCTGTTTTCTTTTTGATGTTTAATTGTGTTGTTCACGTGCTTTGCGACTGTTCACGGTCTTCGTTCTAGAGGTGTTTGAGTGCTATTAGGTATGCTGACGCTGTATGCCTGTCTAAGCCGCACTTCTCCGTTACGAAGCAGTGCTCATGCTTATAAATCTTTACTTAGATGATAATATTGGTAGGGATGAACTTGATGAGCATGGCGAGGGTAACTCTCGTGCACTCTGCTTCGCCGCAGGGAGCTGGATGAACCGCGGGCAACCGCTGAAGACACACTCCCGCAGGTGGGGCAGGGGAAGAACAAGCCGTTGAGAGGTAGATGGCTGGAAGGCTGGATATAAAAGAGCATGAAAACCTATGAACAGCCATCTACCGAGAAACGGTCTAAGCCGAAGATGAGTACTGGATCTAGGACAACGTTTACTAACACTCCTATAGTCCTTACTTTCAAAGGCGTTAGGGTACCCCCAACAGCACTGAATATAGAGATCGTAGCATCCATCACGCCAAAAACTATTAGACCTAATGAGAATATCCTTCCATAAATCACAGCGTCCGGAAATATCTCCTCCGGAATCCCTAGAACTTCAAAAATCGATGGCAGTACAGCATACGCTATCAGACTCAGCGGTATTCCAGTAGCTATCATGATTAGGAAAACCTGACTGGTAGAATGCATTGCAGATTCGTATTCTCTAGCGCCCCAATACTGCGATATTAGGGATATCCCTGCTTGAATAAATCCTACTAAGCCTGAAACAATTAGGAAGACTACAGGCCATGTAGCATTAACGGCCGCTAACGCTTCCCTACAAAGCCTACCTAACCAAAACATATCAGTTAAGTTATAAGCTACGTGTAAGGTCTGCATCAGGCCTAAGGGAGGCCTAACCTAACCATCGCCCTTACGATCGACGCCTTCAGCACCCAGTCCTTCTCATCCACATCGATACACCTAAATTCTATATAGGTAGTTGATACAATAGGAAAGAGTAGTTTAGGTAATAAAAACTCTATGTAGGAATTAATATTTTACATTGCTGGTTAAGACATTAACTCATAGGATTTTAAGCGTCTTGCAGAGGGTATGAGATTGATGCTTATTAACTTTATCTAATTATAGTTAGGGGGCGCGTGATGTCTGTGGATTATCTAGAGGGTAAGATCATCGAGTATTCGAAATCCCTAAACGATTATATCGTAAATTTGAGGAGGAAGATCCATATGTACCCTGAATTGAGGTTTGAGGAGTTTAAGACTTCGCAACTTGTTCTAGAGGAGCTTAACTCCATGGGTGTTGATGCTGTGAAAGTAGCTAGTACGGGAGTCGTAGGCTTAATTAGAGGGGGGAGTGAGGGAGATGTCGTAGCTTTAAGAGCTGATATGGATGCACTACCCATACAGGAGGAGAACGACGTTCCCTACAGGTCTAGAGTGGCTGGAAAGATGCATGCCTGCGGTCACGACGCACATGTAGCAATGTTATTAGGCGCTGCTAAAGTGTTAAGCAAGTTTAAAGAGCATTTAAGGGGTTCTGTCAAACTTATCTTCCAACCAGCTGAGGAAGGTGGTGCAGGTGCTGAGAGAATAGTTAATGAGGGAGTTTTAAACGATGTTAAAGCTATCTACGGTATTCACGTATGGGCAGAACTGCCGTCAGGTGTTATAGCGACGAGGAAGGGACCTATGCACGCCTCAGCAACCTCATTTATGATAAGGATTAAGGGTTTGGGAGGACATGCAGCCCATCCAGAATTAACTAAAGATCCAACAGCACCGGCTGCAGATATATACAATGCCATCCAGAAAGTCGTCTCTAGGAATATAGACCCATTCACACCTATAGTTATTTCAACACCTAGAATGGAGGGTAGTAATGCTAGTAACATCATACCAGATGAAGTCAGAATCTACGGAACTTTAAGAACTTTCGATATGAGCCTAAGAGATAAGGTGTTGAAGAGATTAGAAGCTGTGGTTAAGTATTACTCCCTAGCTTGGGAATGCGAAGGTAGTTTAGAACTAACTGAGGTCTCATACCCACCAGTAGTGAACGATCCTGAACACGCTGACTTCGTATTAAGAATAGCTAGGAAGTTAGGCAACGTTACTGAAGCACCGATGAGTATGGGGGCTGAAGACTTCTCATACTACCTTCAAAAGGTGAGAGGCGCCTTCATAATATTAGGGATAAGAAATGAGGGTAAGGGGATAATATACCCACATCACCACCCTAAGTTCGATGTTGATGAGGACGTACTCTGGAAGGGGACAGCGCTTCACGCATTACTAGCATATAACTACTTAAAATACGGAATAACTTAGGTGATATCTATTCAATACTGTCAAGCACTATGTTAGATGTCTTAGGCGTAGGCCTACATCTTAAGCCTGGATTAAAACTTAAGAAAAGCCTGAGAAAAAAGAATTGCTTTCCAATACTTCTACTTTTTAAATGACCTACCTGGCGTAGGGACTTTCAGGTGGTAGTGGTACTACTGCTTTAGCTGCTGCAAACTTCTCGGGATATACTACTAATAACCTACCTTCACGCCACTGCATAACGACTGGATATGATAGTACGTTCTGACCTACGTGGAGTTGCGGGCTTTCAACCCTACCAACTTTACCTAAGAGTGTGTCTTCAGGTGCTTCAGGCGGCGCGAACTTTACACCGTATCCCATAGTGGTCCCTCCTTCAGGTACGTTGATCTCTAATGCTGCCATCCTGATAGTATCAGGCGTTACACTGCCGTACTTTATTATAGCTTGTGGTAAGACCTTCGTAAGGAGGATCCACGTATGTGAGAAGCCCATGTGTGCATGCGTCATGGGTTCGTAACCTCTCTCAGCTTTAAACTTCTCTATAAACTTAAGTAATGCCTCCCTAACATCTGGCTCCAACGCCTCATACTTCAGATATGGGGATGGAGGATCGACGTTAAACATGTATTCCATATCCTTACCTAGTGCTTGGTAAGTTGCTGGTAATCCCCCACCCGCTCCATGTGCTATATATGCTTTGAATTTAAGGCCTAATTCCTTAGCCTGCCTGAAGAAGAGTACCGTATCTGAATAGTATCCAGTATGTAGTATTATGTCAGGACTTACTGCCTTAAGCTTCATAATAAGTGATGATAAATCCGTTGCTGCTGTTGGATACCCCTCGTAGAGTACTACCGGTATTCCCAACTTATCAGCCATAAGCTTATTACCCTTAGCTACTGAAGTACCGTATGGTCCGTCCTCATAGATTATCGCAACCTTCAAATCTTTTACATCCTTCCCTAAGGACTTAGCTACTACGTCCCTAATGAATAGAACGCTTTGAAAACCGAAATCACCACCTATAGGTTGGGGTCTAAGGAGGTATTTAAACCCCCTTAAAGTTGCGCTATCAGTAATAGCACCAACCTCCCAGTAGATAGTCTTATACTTCTCAGCCACCTCACTAGCAGCTAGTAGTAGGGGGCTGGCATAACTACCCACTATAATCTGCACCTTATCCATCGTTATCAACCTCTCAGCCTCGGCAGTCGCTACAGCAACATCGCTCTTACAATCAGCAATTACATAGCTAACCTTATACCTCCCTAAAACACCTCCTTGCTCGTTAATCATATCAATAGCTATCCTAGCCCCAGTCATCTGATCAGTTCCTAAGGGTGCCCAAGCACCAGTTAGTGGGAATAGTAAGCCTATCTTAATCTGAATAGCCTCAGGAGGTGGTAGCGTAATGGGTGGGGTAGGTGTTGCTGTTACTGTAACCGTCACAGTCTGCGGAGGTTTTGTGACGGTAGTAGTAACAGTTACTGTAGCAGCTGCTGCAGTAGTAGTTACTGTCTGAGTGACTACTGACGTAACGGTCTTAGGGGGCGGTACAGCTGAAGAACCTGCGAAATAACCACCAACACCAGCAATGATGATTAAGACGGCTAATATAGCTATTAATGTCTGTGAGGGCTTAGACGTCATTCTATCACACCCTCACCATTAGATAATTATCGTTATTAATAAACATTATTTTATGCGTTATTTTATAAAAATTATTTAATCTTTAAATCCATAACACTATTGTAGTGCTTATTTTAAGGTCTAAAAACCTATGTATGCTTTCCTCACGTACTCATGGTTAAGGAGGTCCCTACTAGTACCATTTAACACGATCCTACCTTGCTCGATGAGGTATGCTCTATCCGTAGATTCGAGGGCCTTCCTCACATACTGTTCAACTAGGACTAGAGTTATGCCCATCTTAGCTAGTTCTTCAAAGGAATTATATATCTGAGTAACTACCTTCGGAGCTAGGCCTAATGAAACCTCATCAACTAAAAGTAATTTAGGCCTTAAGACTAAACCCCTAGCTATTGCTAACATCCTCTGCTCACCCCCGCTTAAGGTACCGGCTAACTGCTCCCTCCTCTCCTTAAGGACTGGGAACAAATTTGCAATTACGTCTATAGTATCATTAAATTTATCTTTAGCTTCCTTAGTAGTAGCAGCTAGCTTTAAGTTCTCGTAAACTGTTAGCTTAGGGACTACCCTACTACCCTCAGGAACTAATGTGATGCCCTTCCTAACCCTCTCAAATGTTGGTATGTTAGTTATGTCCTCACCACGGAAGATTACCCTACCCTCATACGGCTGTAGGAGCCCCATAACCACCTTTAACAAAGTTGTCTTTCCAGCACCGTTAGGACCTATAAGTGCTACTTTCTCCCCCTCACGTACTTCAAGACTAACGTTCCATAAAACCTTCAGTAAACCGTATCCAGCACTTACATTACTTACTTCAAGTAACAAATTCCTCACCTAAGTATGCCTTAATGACTCGTTCATTTCTTACTACCTCCTCGGGGCTTCCCTCAGCTATTTTAACACCATAGTCTAAGACTACTACCCTACGGCACAACCTCATTATAGTTCTGATGACGTGTTCAACGACAATTACGGTAACTCCCTCATTATTTATATCCCTAATGACTTTAAGGATTTCATCAGCTTCGTAGGGTTTTAAACCAGCCATCACCTCATCTAGTAGTAGTAACTTCGGCTTCGTGGATAGGGCCCTAGCCAACTCTAACCTCTTTCTCTCTATAAGTGTTAAATTACATGCGAGGAAGTCCTTCTTATCCTGAAGACCTGAGAGGTCGAGAGCCCTGCTAATATCACTTGATGAGCCGCTACCGGCTAGTGCGGATATCCTAATGTTATCATATACCGTGAGGTTGTTAAACGCTTTAGTTAGTTGGAAGGTCCTCGCAATCCCCAACTTACTTATCTTGTAGGGCGGTTTTCCAGTAATATCAATTGACCTGAAGACTATCCTACCGCTATCAGGCCTATAATAACCGGTTATGCAGTTGAAGAGCGTTGTCTTTCCAGCACCGTTAGGACCTATAATCCCTAAGATCTCACCCTCATCTACATCTAGGTCTACCTCCCTTAAGGCCCAGAGACCTCCGAATCTCTTAGAAACTTTCTGAACGCTTAACAGCATACCCACCAGCCCTAACTACGAACTTATCGTACACAAGCTTTAAAGTTCCAACCACACCCTTAGGTAGGAATCTAATTACGATGATTAGCAATACGCCGTAGATCACTAAGTGTGATCCCACGTAAGCACCCCCTAAGACTATTCTTAAATACTCCCCTATAGGTGTTAGGATTACAGAACCTATGAACGGGCCCCATAAGCTATACATCCCACCGAAAATGCTTAGTAAGACCATCTGAAGGCTTGTGTCTAATCCAAACGTTATGTAGGGGTTTATATACCTGAAGTAGTAAAGATAGAAAGCCCCGCCAAGGCCCGTGAAGTAACTACTTATTAGTAGTGCTACCAACTTATACTTAGTTACGTTAATGCCTACACTAGCTGCCACATCTTCATCCTCTCTAATCGCTATTAAGTAATCCTTAAACCTCCTAGCCGCACTTAAAATTAAGATTAAAGACAACCACATAGTAGTAATTATATAGTAGTAAGGTTCCTTATTTATGAAGTACAGGTTTACAATACCTTCCTGAGCCATCGGTAACCAAACACCTAAAGACCCGCCCGTAATATCCCGTAAATATATGAAGATATCCTTCAGTATTTCAGCAAATGCTATAGTAGCTAAGGTGAAGTAAACACCTCTTAAACCGTATCTGAAGCACGGGTAGCCTATACCAATGCTAATAGCTGAGGCAAGTGAACCACCTACTACTAAACTCAAGATTGGGGGTACGTTATACCATGTCGTTAAGAAGTATGAGGAGTAGGCACCAATACCGAAGAAGGCTGCATGCCCTAACGATAGCTGTCCCGCAAAACAACCCAGTATACTCCAAGCAGTTGCTAGGTAAGCCCATAACATCGTTACGACAATTACATGCATGATGTAGGGTGGTTGGGGTATTAAGGGTAGCGAGTAGAGGACTACTAGGAAGGGTATTAAGTACTTGAGGTTCGAAGTACTAAACAATACTACCACCTCACACCCTCGCCCTCTCACCTAATATTCCAGCTGGTTTGAAGAGGAGTATGAGTATGAAGGCAAGGAACGCTACCGCCCTCGCAATCTCCAAACTTATTAAAACACCTATGAATGCCTCAATAAAACCTACGACGAAGCTCCCAATTAACGCTCCAGTAAAACTACCTAAACCGCCTAAAACTATTATAACCCATGCGATCAGTCCAAAACTACCTCCAACAGTAGGGTTTACCATGAATATAGGTATCATTAGAGAGCCTGACACCCCAGCTAATAACGCGCCTAAACCAAAAGTTATCGTCTGAATTCTTGGAACGTTAACCCCTAGAAGTTGGGAAACCTCAGGGTCCTGAGCTACTGCCCTTATCCTTATACCGACATCGGTCTTCATGAGGAGGTAGTAGAGGATTAGAGATGCTGCAATACCTCCTGCAAATGCTATAAACCTAGTGGCTGAGATGAATACAGGGCCTAAAGTTATTAAGGGCATCCTAACAGTAATTCCTCTATAGTCCGCACGCCATAGAATTAAAGCTAAGTTCTGAATCACTAATATTAATGCAGCCGTAGTAAGTAATTGATTAATTGGTGGAGCGTTAAGTAAAGGCTTAATCAACACCCTCTCAATGCAGACACCAATTACGAATAAAGTGATTGCTGTAATGGGTAGCGTTAAATACGGATTTAAACCGTAAAGGAATGCTAACCAGTAACTTACATACATACCCAACATTATTAACTCACCGTGGGCAAAGTTAATCACCTTAAGAACTCCGAAAATTAAGTTCAAACCAACACTTATTATCGCGTACATACCCCCTAAAAGTATAGCATTAACGAGTACTTGAAGTAACATCACCATGTCCAAGTTATTCAGCCCTCAGACCTACTACCTAGTTATCTAAATAAACTTACTTGTAAATAAATTTTATGTAGGAACTGTTGAATAACTCCTCATTAACTACTTGAAAAAGTATTTGGGTCTCATACAATAGTTTCTTAATGGTTTGGTCATTAATATCCGATATGCTAACGTTCTTACTCATGGTGAGGGAACTCCTCACGGCATAATTCCTCGACAACGTAGTATGAATTATTTTAACCACACCTAAACCCCCAACTACGTAGGTACCTGAAGCAGTTAGTAGTCCTGCACCATCTAAAGATTCGAAATTTACTTCATTAACTGAGATACCGAAACCGCTTAACACTTTAGATATGTTTGCTGATTTATAGTCCGGAGTATTTGTAAGAGGTATGTAAGTTTCGTAACTACTGATTAATTCTAAATTCTTCAAGGTCTCACCCCCAGAGGGTAGGAGGCTCAATAATTTTTTGAAAGTGTTTAGTAAGTCATTAAACCCGCTTAACGGCTTAATGTTATCCATGATGAACTCAACTCTAACCACACCACCCGAACCTCCTATAAGTACGAGATCTACAGCTCCAATCCTAATCAGTGCTGATGACTCAGCTAGTTTATCAAATGAGACTACCCTCCCAACACCTTCAAATAATGTTATCACATCGCAGATGAATTCCGATGCTTTAACGTTCACTAAATTCATCACTAGCTTTAACGATAATTTACCTTCAATCATCAGTAACACAGAAATTTATATGCAATCTGATTAATAAGTTAACTGTAAAATCAGGGAGCCCTAAGTAAGGCACCTAGCACTCTAAGGCCAGGACCTCAACACCACCATAGAATTAGTTGATACTACGCCTTTAGTATTTCTTATATCGTCTATACATTTATTCAGGCTTGGTATGTCCGTAGCCACGCCAACTACTACTATATCATACTCACCGGTTATCTCGTAGAGCCTATCAGTACATGGGACTTTAATTAAGTTTTTAGAAACTTCTGGTACCGGGGTCGGCGGCTGAGTCTTAACTAGTATTATAGCTCTGATCTCATTACTAATGCTATAATCTATTGTAAACCTCCTAATAACTCCCGCTTTAGCCAACCTATTAATCCTCTTACGAATTGCTGACTCACTAAGCTTTAACTCCCTAGCCATCTCGGTATACGGGGTCCTCGCATTCTCCCTCAATATGCTTAAAATCTTAACGTCTACATCATCTAACACTACTTCACGTCGGCTCATTTGCTAACCACCGTACCACTCCCCTTTAAAACCTCACCCAACGGGTCTTCAACAAGCCCGGATGCTATTACCACCTCACCCACACCACTCCTCACACTATTCGCTGCCTCTATTAACTTTCTATTCATACCAGCACCTACCATACCTTTACTAACCATTTCCTCAACTTCGTCAGCCTTAATACGCTTTAATACCTCACCATTTATGAGGACTCCTGGAACATCAGTCAGGATTACTAGTTTATCGACCTTAAGGGTTGATGAGATGTTAAACGCTACTTGATCTGCATCAACGTTTAACATATTCCCATCCACATCTACTGCTATAGGAGCTACTACGACAGTATAACCACTCCCTAAGAAAGTCCTCAATAAGTTAGAATTAACGCTGACTACCCTCCCAGTATAGCCCCCATCAATAACTCTTTTCCTACCCCTCTCATCAATAATTACTATCCTCTTCTTCCTTTCAGCAATTAACGTAGGTCCGTCAGCTCCTGTAATACCTACAGCTTTAACCCCCTTAGATATCAGACTAGCTACTATCCCCTTATTCAACTTCCCAGCCATAACCATTACATATACTTCAAGCTCGTCCCTATCAGTATACCTGCTCCTAATACCCTCAGGTGAGGTCACGAATTTAGGCTCAATACCTAACCTCCTGCAATACTCTGTAACTACGTTCCCACCACCATGTACTAACACCATAGGGGTCTTAGAGGCCTCCCTACTGACGCTCTCAACCACTCCAAGCAGGTTCTTCTCCAGCACCTTACCCCCAACTTTAACAACGTACATTGCTCTAACTCCTAGACTAAGGTTTTAAAGGTGGGTATTTAAGACCTAATTCCTCATTAACACCCATCATAATGTTAAATGCTTGAACGGCCTGCCCTGCCGCCCCCTTAACCAGGTTATCTATTGCTGCAAACGTCGTTAATCTCCCCACCCTCCTCTCCACAGCATAGCTAACATCTACGTAATTACTACCCACTACGTACTTAGGGTCTGGATACCCTGGAGGTAGTGTCCTGACAAACCTAACGAAAGGTTCTTTGGAGTACGTCTGAACGAATAACTTCATTAAGTCTATATCACTCACATCCTTATTGAGCCATAGGTGGGTCGATGAGAGAACACCTCTAACACTGCTTACTGCGTGAGGTATTAAGGTAACCCTAACCTCACTTCCTGAGATATTAGTTAACTCCTGTTCAACCTCAGCAGCATGCCTATGTCCCTCAGCTTCGTAAGGCCTTATAGCTCCCTCCCTCTCAGGATGGTGTGAGGCTTGAGTGGGTTTCGAACCACCCTCACTACTACCTACTTTAACATCAGCAACCACTCTACTCAGGTCGGCAATACCAGCCCTAGCTATCGGTAGTAATGAGATTATCACTGCAGTCGCGTTACAGCCAGGTGATGCTATTAGACTAGCATTTCTGATCTCATGCCTATGGATCTCGGGCAGCCCGTAGACAGCCTTGCTTAGGAGGTCTGGATAGGGGTGCTCAAAATCATACCATAACTTATATAGTTTAGGGTCCTTCAACCTGAAGTCAGCACTTAAATCCACGACCTTAATACCTACTTCAAGGAGTTTAGGGACGTAATTAACTGAGACTCCATGAGGTAATGCTAGGAATACTACATCACAGTTCTTAGAGACTCCATCAATACTGAATTCAACGAATTTAAGCCCCTTATAATAACCCCTTAAGTTGTAGTGTACGTAGTAAAGGGGCTTTCCCGAATACTCTCTAGAAGTGGCGTATACTACCTCAACCTCTGGGTGATTAGCTAATATCCTCAGCAACTCCCCTCCAGTATAACCTGAAGCCCCTACAACCCCTACCTTAAAAACCAGACTACTCACCTCTTACTACTACTCACTAAATACTTAACTAAGTGTTCATGAACTTTAATACCTGTAGCTTTTATAAAGCCCTTAAACTCTGGGACCCCATTAACCTCATTAACGTAGTACCCATCACCTATCAGGAGGTCTACACCAGCGAATTCCGCCCCCACAGCCTTAGAAGCCCTAATAGCTAGTTCCGCGACCTCACCGTCTACTGGGTATCTCTCAACCGTACCACCTAATGCTACGTTACTCCTCCACTCCCCATCAGAAGCCTTCCTCATCATACAACCTAAAACTTCATCACCAATAACGATACACCGTAGGTCCTTTCCTAAGCCTATAACCTCCTGCACGACATGCGTTTTCAGGAGGGGTCCCATGAACTCTCTATGCTCTGAAATCATTTTCAAATCAACGCTATCCCTAACATAGCTGACTAACCTACCCCAACTCCCTATAGGTGGCTTATCTATAAGTGGGAACTGCAACCTACTACTAACTGTTTGAAGAGGTGATGATGAGAGAGCTATATATGTCTTAGGTACTTTAAGACCCTCACGTATGAGGCAACCATACGTGAGAATCTTATCATTACATAAGTAGAGAGTTTTAGAAGAGTTTACCGTTAAAGCACCCATGGACTCAAAGGCTACAGCTGAGTAAATAGCATTATACGCTGATAGAGGTCTTACGACAACTAAACTACCTTCTAAAGTCTTACTATCTACTAGGGGGAGTAACTCACTATCTACTTTGATGACTACAGCATTAATACCTAAATTCTTGAAGGCTTCAATTATCAACTTCTCATCATGTCTTATAATATCAACAGCTATGTAGTAAGTCATTTCTAGCTTAACACCCTCCTAAATACCCTAATACCGTATTCCATATCAAGCCAGTTTAATCTGGACCACCACCCACATTCTTCTCTACAGACCCTCACGTATCGTAATAATGGTTACAACCATTTAAAAGCTTTAATCAAATTTTATTTAATTAGATTGCTGGAACATCTTGAAAAATTATCTAATAATCACGATTAGGAAGGGCATGTAAGTAACTACGACGAACGCTGTTTCTAAGCGTACTTGTAACGCTTAATTTCGCACCTACTTAAATGAATGAGTTTGAAATACGTATATGTTTGTTCAAATAAATTATTAGAAGGTCTACGAATAATTTTATAAACTACGTACTGGAGAAGCTATCCTTGGTGTCGGTAAGTGATAATTAAATGTCCTATATGCGGTGGTGAGGTTGAAGTACCCGATGATGCCTTACCCGGGGAGTTAATAGATCATGATTGCGGAATTACCTTAGAGGTAGTAAGTGAGGGCGGTAGCGTTAAGTTAAGACCCTTAGAAGGTGTGAGGGAAGATTGGGGAGAGTAAGTATATTACTGCTTTACGATGTCCTCCGTTGGGAGGAGAAGTCGTTCATAGAGACTTCGAAGAAACTAGATATTGATTTAATCCCAGTCCACGTACCAACCCTCCATGGTAGGGTAGGTAATGACGATTCTCTAGGTTTTAGTAAGGCTGATATAGGTCTCCAGAGATGTGTTAGCTTTTATAATTCGTTAGAGTCGACAATCCTAGCTGAGTCCTACGGATTAGACGTAATTAATAACTCACATACAATCATGGTTTGCCAGGATAAGCTATGGACAACCTCACTCCTAATTAGGAATAAGGTGCCTGTACCCAACACGTACGTGGCATTCAACCATGACGTAGTACCTAAAGTTGCTGAGAGGTTGGGCTACCCCTTCGTTATTAAACCCATTTACGGTAGTTGGGGTAGGTTGCTGGCATTGATAGATGATGAGGAGGATATGAGGACTATCGTAGAGCATAGGAGTTACATGCATAACCCTCTCTATAGTATTTACTACATTCAAGAATTTGTAAAGAAGCCTGGCAGGGATATCAGAGTGTTCACCGTAGGTGATGAAGTTCCCGTAGCAATATACAGATATAGCAGTCACTGGATAACGAATACTGCGAGGGGTGGGAAAGCTGTTACAGCACGTGTAGATCCTGAGCTAGAGGAGGTAGCGTTAAGAGCTGCTAAAGCAGTTAAGGGACACTTCCTCGGCATAGACGTATTTGAAGACCCTGAAAGGGGCTACTTAGTTAACGAAGTCAACGCAGTAACGGAGTTTAGGAATACCGTAGCTGTTACAGGCTACGACCTAACGCGTAAGGTCTTAGAGTATATTTCTTCTTTGGTGAAGCGTTAATGCCCCTTAAATACTTAAACCTATATGGCTCTAGAGGAATTAAGATAGTAAGGGGTGAGGGGCAGTACGTCTGGGATTCCAACGGTAATAAATACTTAGACTGCCACACAGGTCATGGAGTTGCGTTCTTAGGGCATAGAAACCCTAAGATAGTTAAAGCGTTGAGGGAACAGTTAGACTCTATAATCACGCTCTCAACATCCTACGAAAGCGATTTAAGGGATGAGGCTGTTAAATCCCTAGAGAGGATAGTCCCCAGTAAGTACAGCTATGTTTACATATTAAACTCAGGTTCTGAATGCGTTGATTTCTCATTAAAGGTTGCTAGGAAGGTGCGGAAGAAAACTAAGTTTATCTCATTTATTAACTCCTTCCACGGCCGTACCTTCGGCGCCATATCCGTTACGTGGAACCCCAAGTATAGAGAGCCCTTCAAACCTCTCATAGGTGATGTGGAATTCCTAAAGTACAACGACGTAAGCTCCCTAGATAAAGCCATAAACGATGAGGTAGCCGCAGTAATAGTAGAGCCTGTGCAGGGTGAGGGTGGTGTTAACCCAGCGACTTACGAATTCATGAAAGCTCTTAGACAGATTACTGAGGAGAGGGGGGTCCTACTAATAGTTGATGAAATTCAGACAGGGTGTGGTAGGACGGGCAGTATATGGGCTTCAGACGCATTCGGAGTTTACGGCGATATAATGCTTGCAGGTAAGGCATTAGGAGGTGGTTTCCCAGTATCGGTTGCCTTCTTATCGGATGAGGTGGGCGGTAAAGTGGGGGAGGGGGATCATGGCTCTACATTCGGTGCTAACCCCCTAGCCCTAGCAGCTATTAAGGCTGGTGTGGATGTGATTGTAGGTGATGACGTTGCAGGTAAGGCTAGGAGTGCTGGTAAGTTACTAATGGATGGGTTAGTAAATACTGTTAGAGACATTAAAGTAGTTAGGGATGTGAGGGGCTTAGGGTTAATGGTTGGAGTGGAGTTGAGGTTCGACCCTAAGAACGTGATCGAATGTCTTCAAAGAAACGGCATACTAGCATTAAAAGCAGGCACTACAGTCGTTAGACTACTCCCACCTTATTTAATAAATGAGGAAGACATTAACATGTTAGTATCAGTGATGAGCAGGTGTTTAAATGAGGAACTTACTAGAAGAGTTAATGTTGGAACTACTTAAGGCGTACAGCCCTACAGGTATGGAGTCAAACGCTGTAAGGAAGTACGCCGATATTGTAGGCTCGGTAGGTGTGGGAGAGGTAATCATTGATGAAGTGGGAAATGCCATATTAAACTATGGGAGTGGGAGTAAGTGGCTACTTCTTGCAGGACATATAGACACAGTTCCAGGGGAGCTACCAGTATCATTTGACGGTAAGATCTTCAGAGGACGAGGAGCTGTAGATGCTAAAGGTCCTTTAGTAGCTATGACTGTAGGAGCTCTTGAAGCGTTTAAATACTTAAAAAATGAAGAGGTTAGGGTAAGTGTTGCAGCATTAGTTGGTGAGGAGGGTAGGAGCCCCGGTGCGAGAGCCTTAATCAAGAAAGGTGTGAAGCCGTCAGCAATAGTTATTGGCGAACCATCAGGATGTGATGGAGTTGTCATAGGGTATAGAGGTAGTATCAAACTACGTGTTAAGTGCTACGGTAGTGGAGGACATTCATCCAACCCCGAAGGCGGTGTATCAGCTATTGAGGAGTTCATGAAGTCTTGGTTAAAGATGAAGGAATTAAGTAAAATCGACCGCCATTTAAGCATCGGCATAAACTACATCTACGGTGGGGAACCATTTAGCGTAATCCCCAGAGAATGTGAGGGAATAGTAGATGTGAGGATACCCATAGGTCTGAATATTGAGGAAGTAAAAGCTGAAATCAATAACTACCTATCAAACCACTGCACCTACGAAGTAATAGATGAAACACCCCCCATAAAAGTAAGTATCAACCTACCAATAGTTAGAGCACTAATCAGAGCTATAATTAAAAACGGCTTAAAGCCATCACCAGCAATAAAACTAGGAACAAGCGATATGAACCTACTCGCCGTATTGACAAACAACATAGTTAGTTACGGGCCGGGCAGGCCAGAACTCTCACACAGCAATAACGAAGAGATAAGCATAGAGGAACTTGAAATAGGGGCTAAGATCTACCGAGACACAATACTAGAATTGTTCAAACACTCCTAACTCTTACTCCCAGCTACCGAAGGGACACTTATCATAAATTAGTTGAGTCGTAAAGTAATATTGGAGACGACTTACCCTAAGTTCAAAACCTCAAAGAACATTAAACTAAGGCAACAACGTTCAACATACCTAACTGAGTGAAGATGGAGGAACGGACATACTTAAATCCCCCAAGAAATTTAGGAAATGTATCGTAGGATCGTAGCAAATATCATTTAATAGAAAGTAGGATTCTGTAATGAGAAGCTGAGTAAAACCACCAATCTCCCCTACATAGACCTTAGGGTTTAAGACTATTCAGATGATGAAGTCTTAAAACACTAAAAGGAAAACCCACAGAGACCTAGGGCGAGGAACGGAAACTGAAAGATAAGAAGAAACTACGTTGAGTAGGATTTTGATGCATTATTTAATTAGAAGTCGTCATTATTTAAGAGTTAGTGAAAACTTCCTATAAATCTCTACTCGATATGTAGGTAGCGGCAATTCTTGAAAGACATAGGTAGATTTCAGGTAGTTTAATGTTAAAGGTTTTTAAGATGCTTAGCTCTACATTCTTACCGTTGCTTAAGTCCTTACCGACGCTCACGATTTTTGATATATTCTGAACTACTTCATCACCACATACTTTGAGGACGTCGTCATAGCATGAGCTTTCTGAGTGATGGCCTAAGTACTTGCAGAAGTTAGTTAATTCCAGAGCTGTGAGGATGGTTAGATACTTTTGTGATAGGTCTGCACATAGTCCGGCACATTCCCTAGAAATTCTTACGTTCATAGTTACTAATTCGCCAAACCATGACAACCACTCCATAAGTCTATCTACGCTAATAGTCCCACCACACTATGAGTAAAGTGTTTTAAACTTTAAATAGATAGATACCCTGGTTGTACGATGCTTGATGCCTTAGAAGCTGCTTTAAAGGATTTAGGTGCTACGAAGGTTAAGAGAGTTAAAAGCCGTGGTTGCATCCTACTAGTAGTTGAAGTGGGAGGCGGAGTCTACCTCATATCTATAGCGGAGGGGGGTTTAACTAACAATTACGTAGGTAAGGTGGTTCCCTCAGCAAAGGTCTTCACATGGGACTGTAGTGAGGTGGAGTACAGCCCATACGGCCTATACGCCTTAGCAAGTAGTAGTGATGAATTAATTAGTAAGATTATAAACAAACTACAATTAATTATGACAGCTTACTAAGCACCGAACCATAACTGACCTCCTCCCCACCCTAAAGTACGAGGCTTTCGGATTGTAATAGAACTACACTCTAACTACGTTTCAAACATAATAGAAGGTTTATTTTAGCTGAATTTTATTAAGGAGTGGTAGTTTAAATGAAGCTACCTAGGCTGCTCTCCATATCTGATGTCGATATAGGCGGAAAGAGACTTCTGATACGCGTTGACTTCAACTGCCCTATAGGAACTAACGGTGAGATCTTAGATGATTCTAGGATAAAATCACATGTGACTACTATTAAAGAAGCTGTGGAACGTGGTGCCTCAGTAGTTTTGATATCACATCAGGGTAGGCCTGGAGAGGATGACTTCGTAACCCTTGAGAAGCATAGTGAAATACTTAGTAAGTACTTAGGGACTGATGTTAAGTTCGTACCAGACGTTATAGGTCCGACAGCAATTAATGAAATCTCTAAGTTAAGGCCTGGTGAAGTACTATTACTAGATAACTTAAGGCTCGTATCTGAGGAAATCATTGAGGCTGTCCCCGAAGTTCAAGCTAAGACTTACTTAGTCCGTAGACTCGCACCACATTTCGACTACTTCGTATTTGATGCGTTCGCTACAGCTCATAGGAGTCAGCCAAGTATTGTGGGATTCCCTATGGTATTACCCTCACTTATAGGTAATGTTATGAAGAAGGAATTAAACGCTCTGAGCAAGGTCTTCGAAGCAAGTGAAGGTCCCAGACTATTCCTACTGGGGGGTGCTAAAGTTCAAGACACTATAAAGATTATTGAATTCCTAACTAAGAATAAAGTAGCTGATAGGATCTTAACAGTAGGTCTGGTAGGGCTCTTTCTCCACGTAGCTAAGGGCGGTAGGATAAGTGATGATTCTATGAAGGTTCTTGAATCAAAAGGGTTGCTCACACTCATCCCGAGGGCTAGGAAGCTCATACTATCCGGTGCCCCAGTAGAAACTCCATACGATTACGTGGTATTAACATCTGACGGTAATGTGAGGGAGGAATCCGTATATAACTTAAGTGGTAAAGCATTAGATATAGGTTCGTATACAATTTCAATGTACTCAGAGCTGATTAAGGATTCAAGACTGATAGTGATGAGAGGACCTGCCGGCTACGTAGAGGACAGTAGATTCCGGAAAGGCACTATAGAACTACTAAATGCAGCACTCCGTAGCGATGCATTCGTCATAATAGGGGGCGGCCACTTAGGCGCTATGGTCAGCGAGGACAGCAGACATAATCTCCACGTATCAACAGGTGGTGGTGCATTACTCATATACCTATCAGGTGAGCCCCTACCAGCAATAAACGCACTTGTAGAATCAACCAAAAAGTTTTTCACTACTCAAAAAATGCTACAAGGTGAGGGAGGTAATTAAAAATGACTTACTACAGAGAACCTACATACATGATAAGCTTCATGTTTAGGAGGATATTAGTACCTATCGACGGTAGTGCTGGGAGCTTAAAAGCCCTTGACGTCTCATTAGACTTCGCTAAGAGATACGGTTCCAAAATAACAGCACTAGTAGTAAATGATAAGAACATAAACGTTGAGGAAGTTTCTGAGGAAGTGAGAAGTAGGGCCCGTAAGGCGGGAGTTGAAATAAGCATTAAGGTAAAAGAATTAAGAAACTCTAATGAAAGCGTAGTAAGTAAGATATTAGAAGAGGTATTTGAGGGGGGCTATGACTTAATAACCATAGGGGCTAGAGGTAGAACTATCTCAGAACAAATAATTATCGGTAGTACGGCGCTATCCGTAATTATAAACTCACCTATTTCATGTATGGTAATTAGGTAGTATGAATTAAAAGGGTGTGAGCTTCCCTAAGCTTCCGACAAGATGATGTAACCGGAAGGAGATGAGCGGTGATTACACTCCCATGAGCTGAGGACCTATTCCACCTAACCTTGAAGTAATTCATTTAAGTCTTAGAGCATGAGCTCTTCGGCCAATCTCTCTACGTAGAATTCAAATTCTTTTAAATTCCTAACAAATTTAAACATCCTTAAGGTGAGGTACTTCCTCAGACTTCTATAAAGGAATCTCCTATCACCTAATACCACTAATGCTGAATCGCCTTCAGACCTAATAGACCTACCTATAGCCTGTAAGGTCTTTATCGACGCATTTAAATTATATACGTAATCCTTAGCCTCCGATAGCGATACCTTTAAAATTAAATGTCTTAACACCTCCTTAAGGTAATCATCTCCTTGAGGATATGGTACTCCAGCCACAAACACACAGCTAATTAAAGACCTACCAGCTCGGGTTACTTCCACCCCCTCACATAATTTACCTCCCGCAACTGCGTGTATCAACATATTACTGCTGAGGGACTTCATAAGGTCTTCAATAGTAGTATCCCTACGCTCGGTAAACCCCTTTCCTAAGTACTTAATGACGTTGTTCATGAATTCGTAGCTAGGGTAGACGACTAGTTTAACACCCTTAATAAACTTATCTACCACCCTAATGTACTGAGAGTAAAGTTCATACATTGACTCATCCCTAGCCTCAAACTTAGAAGTTAGTTGGGTAGTCAGTAATAACGCTATATTATCATAAGGTGACTTAGCACCTAACTCCAAAGCATCTACGTAGGTAACGCCTTCCAATCTCAAAACCCTTTCAACAAATTCCTTAGGCGGCGGCGTCCCAGACATCATGATAACAAGCTTATATGAGTTTAAGACCTCCTTAATCACCTCATGATCTACTGCAGTAGTTACGAAGTAGTGCTCATCACCATACCTATACGTGAAGAGTTTAAACCTACTATCAGTTAGCCTTGATAGGAGAGTGGCGACTTTAACCATCGCCACCCTACTATTCACTACTGATGAGAGAGATGCCCCACTTCTCAACAATTCATTTAGGACTGCTCTCTTCACCTCTAACGCTTTAATAATTACATACTCTACCAGCTCGTCATTAAGACCTAACTCCTCACCCCTTATCAAACACAAACCACTAGCTAACGATTTACTAGATGCAACTTCTAATAACCTGTTAAGAAGTCCTTCGACACGGTCATCACCTCCTAAGTACCTTACAACCTCGTCAGCAGCTACTCTAATCTTAGACTCTGAAACCTCGTACGAGTATATAGTAGCTGGGTCTACAAACATGTGGGCTTCATCCACTATTAACGAGTAGTCAGCCATCCCACGTTCCTGAAACAAACTCTCGAAAAGCTCTTTGGTGAAGACGTATGGATACGTTACCACTACGTAGTCTGATTGAAGTGCTAGTCTAACGAGTGTGAAGTAAGGACACGCCTTAAGAATTCTAACTATGCTTCTAATCACATCTACGTGATTATTACTAGAACATATTATCGACTCAACATCACTTAAAACTACGGACTTAGATATTTCGAAGTATTCACACCTTCCTAAATCCCTGAGGAAGTGGCAGTTTATCCAGAAGTCCTCAGCTTCTACACCGCCAGTCCTTATTAGAGGACACATATTATGCGCTGAGTGTATGAAGGAGAACTTCAAATCGCTTAACTTTCTCCGCAGTAGGGTAAGGTCCCTTAAAACTGGTGTGATCTCATTCCTAGTTCTCACAGAATGTATTGCCGGAGCCCTAGACACACCTAACGTTATTGCTACTGATGTCTTACCAAATCCTGTTGGGGCCTTTAAAATCAACACCTTAGAAGTTCTAAGCAATTCATCACAAGTCCTTAAGGTCTCCCTCTGCCCCGGTCTGAAGGAATCGTAAGGGAAGAAATTTACTTCCAGTATTAAACACCTAATGAAATCTAGGATAAATGTATACTTTAACTTAACTGGATTAAAAACCTTCAACCATGCCCAAGTTTCTAAGACCTCTTACCTTAAGTAGTAGGAGGAAGTAGAACCCCCTAACCTCTGAAACAGGCTTGAAGAAGTATAACTCATCATTAACACCTCCTATTACATCTATGTGTCCTAAACCCTCCCACGACCTCACTACTGCCTCACCTTCAAATTCTACTAACTCGTTGACGGTAGTTAGACCTGGTGCAACCCCTGCGAAATACCTCGGTAATATGAAGGAATACTCGGAGAGTAGGGGGACTCTATCACTTTCCGTATCACTCGTTAATTCAACCTTTATTCTATATAGCGTAGATCCAGCCCTTGCTAGATAACCACCTACCTTCAAGCCCTTCTTAGGCCTCTCTAAGGGAGGTAATAACGGGTGGAGCCTAGTTATAGCTATCTTAGCTAACTTCTTCGGCCAACCAGCGAGTAAACCCCTCAACAAGGATAGGTCGTTATCAACCCACATATAAGGACAGTAGAGGTAGTTCTTACCATTGTAGTCCACCTTAACGAAGAACGCACCCTCACTATACTGTAGTTGTTCTGGTGCTTCAACAGCTAACTCTACTGCATTAGGACTCCACGAAACTATCTCCGTTAGATATGAAAACATATCACCATCTACTACCTTCAAAGGCTTGGGAACTACGTCGTTAAGTAGTGAAGGATCTGCTTTGTAGTAAACACCAATGCCTGTCATAGCATACATCCAAGGACCTTTAGGTACGAGGGATGATTTACCCGATTTAGTAAATGGGGCAGACCAGAAATCCTGTGATGAGATCAAGACCAACACCGAATGTATATCTAGTAATAAGCTTATAAATCAATAGCACCTACGTATCATAAGCTTTTAAACCCTAGTGTTAATCCCATCTGGGACCTTGAATTGCATGTAAGTCTGTCATTAGTAGGATAAAACCGTGGCTACTAAATTCTAAGGGTTACTCATTTAGTGATGTTGACGCCAACATTAGATTACATCTAAACGAATCACCTATACCACCACCTAAACATGTGTTAGAATACGTTGCTGAGGTACTTCACCACGGCAACCTGTACATAAACTCTAAGCTATTCAGGGAGTTTAGAGAGTTAATTGCTGATTATGTTGGCGTAGATGTGGAGAGCGTGTTCCCATATGCCGGGGGTGATAGCGCGTTAAGAGCTGTTTTCCACGGCCTCTTAGAACCTGGTGATAGAGTCCTACTGCTACAACCTACTTACAGCATGTTCGACGTGTTTACGTCAACGAGGGGTCTTAAGAAGGATGTGGTCAACCTTGAAGAATGCGGTGATTGGTGGTGTTTAGATCTAACCGAGCTAATCGTAAAGGCTAAGAATGCAGATCTAGTAGTTGTTGACGACCCGAACAACCCGACTGGTTCTCCAATACTTAAAGGGGATTTCAAGTTGATTTCAGAGCTAGCTGAGGCTGTTAAGGGTTTCTTACTAATTGATGAAACCTACTTCGAATTCTCAGAATATACTGCAGTACCGCTAATTCGTGACTATCCTAACATCATAGTCTCTAGAAGCATGAGTAAGGCATTCTCACTCGCTGGGTTTAGATTAGGTTACTTGGTAAGTAGTCCTGAAGTCATCGAGGCGTTGAGCAAGGAATACACACCGTTCGACATCCCACTACCCTCACTAGCAGCAGGTGTGGCAGCTTTAAGAGACCCATCCTACGTTAAAACCGTTGTAGACGTTATTAAGAGGAATAGGGATTTAATGTTAAGAGAGCTTAGGAGGTTAGGAATTAGAAGCTATAACTCCCTAACTAACTTCATCTTAATACGTGATTCTAGAGACCTCAGGAGCCTACTACTAAGGCACGGTATAGCTATTAAAGCAGTTGGTGAGGACCTTTACAGGGTTTCAGTAGGTTCTGAAGAACAATGTGCTAAGTTCATTAAAGTTTTAGGTGAAAGTGGTTCTGTATGAGGATCGCCATACCCAATAAAGGAAGACTTCAACAACCCACTATAAACTTACTCCAGCTAGCTGGTGTTAAACCTCTTTCAATGGATGAGAGGGCGCTCGTAGTTCCCACAAGCTGGAATAACGTTGAGTTAATCATGGTTAGACCTGAGGACATACCATATGTAGTTGAGAGTGGTGGAGCGGATTTAGGTATAACCGGCCATGACTACGTAGTTGAGAGTAATACATCCGTTACGGAATTACTGAGATTGGACTTCGGGTATGCGAAGATAGTCCTAGCGGTTCCTCAGTCATGGAATGTTAAAAGCGTTGATGAATTACCTCAGGATATTAGGATAGCTACTAAATACTATAACATAGCTATGAATTACCTCAGAAGTAAGAAGTTAAGAGCTAGGCTTATAAGGATTAGCGGTGCTGCAGAGGTAATGCCTTACTTAGGGGCTGCCGATGCTGTAATCGACGTTACAAGCACTGGGACAACACTTAAGTTGCATGGGCTTAAAATACTTGACGTTATCATGGAGACCTACGCTACCCTCATCGCACCTAAAGATTGGATGAGAAGCCCTACAGCTGAGGAGTTAAACCTCGTCGTAACGATGATTAAAGGAGTTGTAGCTGCTAAGGGTAAGAAGCTAGTATTTATGAACGTCCCAGACGATAAGCTAGCTAACATCCTATCAGTCCTACCGGCAATGTTAGCACCAGCTATTACTAAGCTAAGTAGGCATGATGTCTGGGAAGTAATTACAGTAGTCAGCGATGACGTACTACCCGAAGTTGTCGCTAAGGTTAAGGCGTATGGCGGTAAGGACTTAGTAATAGTTGATATTGAGAAGGTGATTGAGTGAAGATAGTCCCAAGCATTGATTTAAGCTCCGGTAAAGCGGTAAAGAGGGTTAAAGGCGTTAGAGGTTCAGAACTAGTTGTAGGGGACCCCATTAAGGTCGGTGAGAAACTCTACGAATTAGGTTATGAAGCACTTCACATCGTTGATTTAGACGCAGCTGAAGGCCACGGCGATAACGAAGATGTAGTGAAGGTCTTAACGACCTTAGGGTTTAAATGGGTGCAAGTCGGTGGGGGTATTAGAAATTGTATGAAGGCTCAACGACTACTTTCCTATGGCGCTTCATCTATAGTCATATCAACGATGTTCTATGAAAACCGCCGACTATTTGAAGAGTTAGTGAGCTTAGTGGGTGGTGAGAAGATCTTAATAGCTGTTGACTATGATGAAAACCTAATCGTAAGGACTAGAGGGTGGGTGGGGAGAGGAGTGCATGTTGATGAGGCTCTAAACGATGTAAATAATTATAATGTATTAGGTGTTGTCTTCACTTACATAGGGAGTGAGGGAACTGTGGGAGGGGTTGATAAAAGGGTTCAGAACCTTGTGGTGAGGGTCCGCGGCTTGAAGGAATATGCTGGAGGTATATCAGGTCTAGATGATTTAAGGTTCTTAAAGGAGGTAGGTATAGACTATGCTATCGTTGGGATGGCTATATACAGAGGTTCTCTAGCAGGTGTTAAGTATGTCTAGAAGTGCGCGTAGGAAGAGGGAAACCAACGAAACGTTGGTTGAGGTATTCCTCAACATAGATGAGGTAGGGCCTATAGACGTATCCACACCCATACCGTTCTTCAATCACATGCTTACCTCACTCCTATACTATATGAACTCCACAGCAACGGTTAAGACTATAGATAAGCTCGGACTAGATGACCACCACGTAGTTGAGGATACAGCCATCACCTTAGGTGAGGTGTTTAAAGAAGCCTTAGGCGATAAAGCCGGTATTAAGAGGTATTCATCTATGGCAGTCCCGATGGACGATGCTTTAGTGTTAGTCGCTATTGATATTTCAGGGAGAGGTGGATGTTACGCAGATCTCAAGCTCAGTAGAGAGTCGATCGGAGGGTTATCCACAGAAAACGTACAACACTTCTTCGAATCCCTAGCTAGGACTTCGGGGGTGACCATACACTTAATACGGCTAAGGGGTGCGAATACCCACCACGTAATTGAGGCAACGTTTAAAGGTCTTGGAATGACGTTGTATGAAGCGTCGAGGATAGTTGGTACATCAGTGAGGAGTGTTAAGGGGTCGCTATGACTGCTAAGAGAATAATCCCATGTTTAGATGTTAGAAATGGTAGGGTTGTTAAGGGAGTTAGATTCGCAGATCTCAAGGATAAGGGGGACCCTGTTGAACTAGCTTCTAGGTATGAGGATGAAGGTGCTGATGAGATAGTCTTCCTAGATATTACGGCGAGTATTGAGGGAAGACGTACGTTATTTAACGTCGTTAAGGACACAGCAAGCGTGTTAACCATACCGTTGACGGTGGGGGGAGGTTTAAGGAGTTTAGACGACATCTCACAAGCTCTATCCTCAGGCGCGGATAAGGTAAGCATAAATACGGCAGCAGTTGAAGATAGGGAATTAATTAGTAAGGCGTCTATGGAATTCGGCTCCCAATCTATAGTAGTAGCAATAGATGCTAAGAAAGTCGAGGATAGATACCTAGTTTACATTAGGTCTGGCACTACTACTACTAACTTAGAGGTAAGGGAGTGGGCGGTAACTGCGGAAAGATTAGGTGCTGGTGAGGTCCTACTCACAAGTATTGATAGGGATGGTACGAGGATGGGGTATGACATCGAGCTCACTAAAACTGTATCTGAAGCTATTAACATTCCGGTCATAGCGAGTGGTGGTGCCGGTTGCTTAAGACATTTCTACGAAGTCCTAACTCTAGGCAGGGCTGATGCTGCATTAGCGGCTGGGGTCTTCCACGATGGCGTAATAAGGATTTACGAGTTAAAATCCTATCTTAAGAGTCTTAACGTTGAGGTGAGACTATAGTTATCATTAAGTCTTTAGATGAGTTATACGTTTTAAGACGTCAAGACATTACTACATACTTAAACTATGTTAGGGGAATAGTAGAGTATGTGAGGACTTACGGCGATTTAGGACTAATAGAGCTGACTAAGAAATTCGACGGAGTCTTAATAAAGGATGTTGTTGTAAGTCTTGAAGAACTCAGCAATTTATCAGAATCCTTACACCATGAGGTAAGAAGCTCTATAGACCTAATATACGAGCATCTAATAACGTTGAATAAGCAGTCCCTACCTAAGGACTTAATGGTGAGGGTAGGTGGACTATCATCGGGCATTATATGGAAGCCTCTAAGCAGTGTTGGTATCTACGTCCCGGGGGGTCGTAAGGCGTATCCCTCAACACTACTCATGGCCGCAGTTCCCGCTAAGGTCGCAGGTGTTAAGAAGCTATATGTGGCAACTCCTCCAAGAAAGGATGGGAGCGTAGATTCAGCAATCGCTTACCTAGCACTTAAGCTAGACGTGCGTAAGGTTTACCGCGTTGGTGGGGCGCAGATAATTGCTGCTATGGCGTACGGTACTGAAAGCGTTGATAAGGTAGATAAGATAGTAGGTCCTGGCAATATCTACGTACAAGTAGCTAAGTTCCTACTCCAAGGCATTGTCTCAATAGACGGTATAGAAGGCCCTACAGAATTAGTAGTTGTTGCTGATGAAACAGCCAACCCGGATGAAGTATGCGTGGATATGGAGGCTCAAGCAGAACATGGAACCACGTCAGTCATTGCCCTACTCACGACGTATGATCCCTTATTAAACTACGTAGAGAAGTGCTTAGAAGGCGGACCGAATACTTACTTCTTAATTAAGGTCGACAGCCTTGAACACGCTATTGAAGTTGTGAACGAGTTAGCGCCTGAGCACCTCTCACTTCGTGTGAGGGACCCATACACTCTGATAAGTAGGGTTGAGAACGTAGGTGCGATCTCTGTAGGGAGGACTCCTTCAGCCTTAATTGATTACTTAGGACCTAATCACATCCTACCCACTAATGCCTCAGCCAGGTTTAGAGGGGGTTTAAGCGTGTACGACTTCCTTAAAGCTATTATAATAGCTGATGGAAGCCCTACTAAGGAGTTGTTGAGGGCTGTGCGAGTATTAGCCAGTTATGAGGGTTTCCCAATACATGGTAGGAGTGTGGAGATCACCTATGGACGTACTTGAAGAACTCTATGAAGTAATTATGGATAGAATTGCTAGGAAACCTCCTGAAAGCTATACAGCACACATAGTTAGTAGGGGTAATACGTACGTTACTAGGAAATTCGGTGAGGAGGCATTGGAGGTAGTGGTAGCCTCCCTCTCAGAATCTAAAGATAGGTTGATCTACGAAGTTGCCGACCTTCTCTACCACTTACTAGTACTTCTAGCATTGAACGGTGTAACATTAGATGAGGTTTACGAGGAGTTGAGGAGGAGGCGTAAGTGAAGACTTTAATAGTAGATTACGGTGTTGGTAACTTATTCAGTATAGCCTCAGCACTTAGAAGGATTGGCTTAGACGTAGTCATAGACAGCAGAGTGAGTAGTGAGTACGACTTAATAGTCTTCCCAGGTGTTGGTAATTTCGCATCTGTTTCTAAGTTTATCAAATTAAATGCTAGTAAATTAAATGAGGTAAGAAGTGGTGGGACCTCCTTCCTCGGCATATGTATTGGAATGCATGTAATGCTGGAGTACGGCTTTGAAGGAGGTGTGAATAGGGGTTTAGGGTGGTTTAAAGGGTTTGTGGATAGGATAAAAGCTGATGTTAAACTTCCACACATAGGTTGGGATAGGATTTACGTCAAAACTACGGACGACCTAAATGAGTCCTTAAACAATCAGTACGTATACTTCATGCACAGCTATATAGCATATACTACAGAGGCATGTAATACCTTTGGATACTATGGAGTTGAATTCCCAGCCCTCCTACATAAGGGGAACATTATCGGAACTCAATTCCATCCCGAGAAGAGCGGTAAGGTCGGGATGAAGTTCCTAGACAACTTGATTAGGTGGTTGAGACGTTAGTCCTCAATGAGGATGAGGCTAAGCTCGTAGCCAGTAGATTAAGGTATAGATATGAGGGAGGTACTATCATAGCGGTAGTTCAGGACTTCGAGTCAAATAATGTCTTAATGGTTGCTCACATGAATGAAGAGGCCTTAATAAAGACCCTAACCACTGGCTACTTACATCTTTGGTCCTTAAGTAGGAGGAGACTATGGCTTAAAGGTGAATCAAGCGGTAATTACCAACTAGTAATGGATTTAATTGTTGACTGCGACTGCGACTCAGTAGTGGTTAAGGTGAGGTCCTTAGGACCTACATGCCATACCGGTAGTAGGAGTTGCTTCTTCAGGAAGGTAAGCGATTTAATCAAATCCGCTTAAGTAGTTTAAACTCATATTTAAGTGGCTGAGTACTATGGAACCCTACATAGTTGTAGATGGTTATACCTATCGTTTTGGGGTTCGAGCATCCTCATTAGGTGACGACCTCCTAACTAAGGTTCAAACATTTGAGGGACATACCCTATACGTAGATGAGCCTAAAGCTGTTGAAGGTTTGGGTAGGGCTCCCAACCCTATAGAAATGTTCCTCTCATCTCTTGCTAGCTGTTTCATAATCACCTTAAAACTACATTCTAGAAGGTTTAAAACTCACATCGACTTAGTAGAAGTCTTAGCTGAAGGCTCATTCGATATTAGAGGATTCCTACTACCCCAGAAATTCAGGTCGGGTTTTACCTCGCTATCCCTTAACGTTAAGATGAGGTCTAAGGAGAATTGCGATAATCTAATTAGATTGTTAGAGAGGGTTACTAAGGGTTGGGTAGTTGGTTCAACTGTTTCTAATGCACTACCAATACAGCTTAATTTAGAGACCACATGCGTGGATGCAGAGGGAAATATGAAGGAGTTAAGCCTTAAGGAATTGATTAAGACGACAACTTAGCGGCGAATGATTTTGAAATCATTTTAAGGACGTTCACAGTATTATTACACCTTCTAATGCTATCACTACACGCAACTTCAAGTACTATTATACCATTATACTTTAACTCCCTTAAAGTGTTTAGAAAGGCGTCCCAGTCAATACAGCCCATATATGGTGGTAGGTGGAGGTCTTTCGAACCATCATTATCGTGCGCATGGATAAGAACGACATTAGGATGCAGTAATTTATAATATTCATGTGGTTGGAAGCCGTTAATTATTGAGTGACCCGTATCTAAGCATATTTTAAGGTTGTCTTCACCTACATAACTAACTAGGTCTACTAGGTCTTTAGGTAGGTAGCCGTAGACACCTCTCTCATACCTGTTCTCCACGGCTAGGATCAGACTGAACTCCCTACCTAATGACGCCAGAGTTTTAAAGAAGCTCATATTCGCTTCCTTAATCCTACGCGGATATGTTAGCGAGTCCTCATCAATGCTGGCGTAATTAAATGGTATGTGCACGGCTACTGTCTTAACACCCAATTCAGAGAAAAGCCTTAACCACTTACTCAATTCGCTTAAAACCTTAGGTTGCTCCGAAGGATTTACAGCCCTATTGATTAACTCCCCATAGGGTAGGTGTGCTGCGACCACCCTACACTTAAGCGTTGTCTTAATATCTAGGATGCTTGCCATCATTGAATCATAACTAACTCCTAACTTCCTAAAAAACTGAAAGTTATCGAAGCTAAGCTCAACTTCATCCACACCGACATCATTTAACATCGCTAAAGCTTCAGAAGGCTTTAATAACATGTAACTCATCGTTGATATCGCTATCATCTCAAATTACCAAAACGAAATAACGACTTAAGCTTAAATACTTAAATAAATGGTAAATGTTAGTATCTCACATTCAGGGGTTTGGTTTTCATGTTGGTTGATGTGGTTTGCTGCCAACCCTTAGCTTCATCAACCTCTGAGAACCTTTCATCGACGCCTACGTCATCGGCCTCCACCCATTCAGGGTAACCCCAACCCACAGCCCACTTCATTTAGCTCATAGCCATGGGGAAACCCCACATCCTGGCTTTGAATGCCCAACCACTTGGATCTTCACCACACACTCACATCGTGGGTGGGCTCAACCTTCGATAAAACGACTTACATCAACTCTTATAACCTTCATGAAACCCGAAAAAGATGCGTTAGGCATTAAATTAGATTATGTTGATATAGGAATAATTAGGGATTATCCTTATAAATATGGAAAGTTTTAATTTCATTCGGAGTGGTAATTTGCCTAATAATTTAAGGATATTATTAATACATCCACACCTCCACTTATTTGGAGGTAGTGAAAAACTAACTAAGATATTGATTAATGAGTTAGACGGCCTCGGATACGAAGTAGTGGTATTAAGTGGTGGGAAAGCCTCAGCTGATATTCCAGTATCACCTAGGGTTAAGTATGAGGTCATTACGGATGTCTTTACTAAAATACCCTCTGACGTCATACTATCCATAAGGTCTGAAAAGATATTAAACATAATATACAGCGTTGATGACGTAATCAGTAGGTATAAACCTGACGTCTGCCTAGTAATGATTCAAGAACCCATATACGTCATTGCTACTAAACTCGCCGACCCGAGGATGGGTACAGCACTATACATACATTATCCATTTGAGGAGGAGTTAACGAGTAATAACGTCTACGTCTTCCTAACATTATATAGGTTCCCACATCTGTATGAGGGGCTTTATAGAATTGCTGACCTCCACATGACTAACTCAAACTATACTGCATCAGCGTTGTATAAGTCATTTGGAATTGAGAGCAATGTGACTTACCCAGCAATTGACTGGGACTACTTTAAAAAAGAATTAGACCTAACCGAGGATAGGGGTAATGTAATACTAACTGTTGGTAGGTTCGTACCGCAGAAAAGGCATGACGTTCTCTTAAATTGGTTTAAGAGGTATATAAAGCCTGAAGTACCTGACGCTGAGTTAGTAATCGTTGGAGTTCCTGATATGAGGTTCCTAGAATACTATGAGAGACTTAAGAAACTATCATCAGAGGTTGAAGGAGTCACCTTAGTGGATAGAGTGTTAACCCCCACTGAAATGATGAAGTACTATAGAACTGCTAAGGTATATGTCCATCTAAGGATCGGTGAGCACTTCGGGATGGCACCTGTCGAGGCTATGAGTCAAGGAGCAATACCCATACTGCCTGAGCGATCAGGACTTGCTGAAGTAGTTACTAGTGGTAGGGACGGCTTCGTTGCCAACAATGATGATGATCTCCTAAAGTATGTTATGAGTGTTTTAAAGATGCCTAAAAACGAATTAACAGAAATTAGAAAGTTTGCATATAGACGTGCCTGGTACTTCAACCCGGATAGGTTCGCTAAAGAAGTAATCCACTACCTAAAGATAATATCGAAGAAGTAGTTAAACACGTTCCACAATCTTACTACATAATACTGCTAGGGCTCATCATTCTTGCGGTACCTAACCTAAAGATATATCTGCGTACCTACTCCCACGTGGACTGGGTTACTTACCAGGACCTCCAACTCCTTTCTACATAACTACTACAGATCTCGGAGACCTGAAGACAATCCGTAAAGACCCTACCTCAGAATAACTTACTTCAACTAGGTTTTAAGGGTCTTCATACTTAGTAATAAAACTCATACCTTATAGCAAACTTTAAATAGATAGCTGATAGTGTTGTATGGTGCTAAAACATTGGTTTTAATAGACCATGGAAGATGCATTGGATGTGGTATTTGTATCCCCTACTGCCCGAGGAGTGCTATAAGGTTAGACCCCAATATTAGGAAGGCATATATCAATACTGAAGAATGTGTTGAGTGTGGTACTTGTGTGAGGGTTGTTCAATGTCCTAGAGACGCTATTGTAGGCGTTGTTGAGGGTTATGTTAGGGAGGTTCAAGCCCATTTCAGCGATCCGTATACCCTCCACCCAAGTACTGGTATTCCAGGTAGGGGTACTGAGGAGATGAAGACTAATGATGTAACGGGTAGGTTTAAGAAGGGTGAGGTAGGTTTTGCTATAGATATTGGCAGACCTTTAATAGGGGTTACGTTCGCAGAGGTAGGCAGGTTTATAAGGACTTTAAATACCGTTGGAGTAGAGTGGGAGAAAGCCAATCCAATATTATACCTACTAAAAGATTTAGAGAAAGGTGAGTTTCCGGAGGAGTTGAAGAAGGTTAAAATACACTCAGCAGTCCTAGAATTTAAGGTGCCTATAAGTAGGGTGAGGGACGTTATTGAGAAGCTTAAATATTTAGCGGAAACTACGGATACGGTATTCAGTTTAGGGGTAATCTCAAGAGTTGAAGAAGACTTCACAATACCGGTAATCAACGTACTAGGTGAATTAGGCCTTAAGGTAAGCCCTTGGGCTAAGACAAATGTAGGATTGGGAAGGCCTTTAATAGAATGAGGTGTTAGTTGATGACGCACACACATCATAGGATAGGCTCTATAGAATCGTTAAAGAAGGATTATGTAGTGCTGGTAATGGCTTCTAGGCATGTAAAGTATGAAAACGAGGGAGAGAGGTTTAAGAAAGTAATGGAAATACTTGCAAAGCACGGACCAGTCAATTTAGGTAATATGGTTGCTGGTAATAAGTATTGGAGGGATGAGGAGGAAGTTATGAGTAAGTTTAAAGAGTACGGTAACATAGTCCACGGCGTATATACAAGCCAGGAGCAGGTAAGGCAGGTCCTTGAGGAACTTAAAAAAGCAGACTTAGGCCTATCCGTAGTAGTGACAGGTGTTTATGAAGAAGTATTTAAGATCCTTAAGGAGGTGGGGCTTAAGCCTCATACAGTAAACCTATCCCTCGGAATTTGGGGTAGGAAGGAAAAACTACCACCTGAGGAAGTACTTGAAATAACCACGATGTGCGGTCACTGCATGGTATCACCAGCACTTGTGATGAAATTAGTGGGAGAGATTAAGAAAGGTAGGCTATCACCAGCAAGTGCTGCTGTAGAACTTTCTAAGGCCTGCGTATGTGGTGTATTCAACGTTAAGAGGGCTGAAGACCTCTTGAGAAAGTTGGTTAAGTCTAAAGCCTAAGTTACTTTGCGATTGGACTGTTTCCTTAGTGAAAACTTTTAGGCTAGTTTAATTACATGGTGTGCCTGAAGTTAGGCTCCTACTTCAATGCTACTTAACGACCATCAGGGCGGGGAGGAGAGAATATACGTACCCCAAGACATTCTCAGTAGTATCTATCGATGTAGTCCTTAACGACTCCAGGGATGGGACTAGGTGTAGAGGGGAAGCCCGTCTTCAGGGAAGTCCGAGGTCACTAAAAAGATAGTCAGGTAAGGAACACAGATGACCGCACTACTAACTACGAAGTATTGAGATAGCCCTCCTTAAAATTTCATTAGCAACTTCTTTAGTTGATGAAGTACCACCTAATTCTGGAGTTAATACACGCCCTTCCTCAACCACTTGGGTTATAGCACTATCTAAGGCCTCAGCGATTCTCCTTAGGGTCGGGTCGGAACGCCTCTCACTTAAGTATTCGAGCATTAACTTTGCCGATGTTATCTGACTTATTGGGTTGGCTATCCCCTTACCTGCAATGTCTGGTGCAGAACCATGGACTGGTTCGAAGAGGGCGTTTGAATCACCTATTTCTGCAGAGCCGGATAATCCTAAACTACCTACTAGACCAGCAATCATATCAGCTAGTATATCACCGTATAAGTTCTCAGTAACTATTACTTCAAATTTCTCCGGGTTTTTAATTAGCTGGTATGCAGCTGCATCAACTAACATGTCATCACATCTTAAATCTTCGTAATGCTTAGCCAACCTGTAGAATACCTCTCTAAACAATCCATCAGTAACTCTCAACACGTTTGACTTATGGACTGCTGTAACCTTCTTAAGTCCGTGAAGACGTGCGTAATTTAAGGCAAACTTAATAATTCTCTCACAAGCCCTCTCAGTTATGATTTTAAGTGCTATAGATGTTCCTACATGCGCTCCCTCTATACCTACGTACACGTCTTCAGTATTCTCCCTAATTAAAACTACATCTAAATTCCTCAGCGACACACCTTTAAAACTCTTAAACGGTCTCACATTAGCGTATAGGTCAAGCTCACGTCTAAGCATAATGTTAACACTTCTAAAGCCAGGCATATCTAATGGGGTGGTGATAGGGCCCTTAAGAATTGCATCTACATTCTTAAGAATTTCAATACCCCCTTCTTCTAAGACCTTACCTGACTCTCTGTAGAAATTATAGCCAGCCCTAACCTCTATAAATTCTGCGTAAAAGCCTACGTTATTTAAAACATCTAGAGTAACGTCTATTAACTCAGGACCTATACCGTCACCACGTATGACACCGATGCGATACTTCCTACCCATAGAGCATCACTTAACTAAACTGAAAACTAATCTAACCTACGAATCAGCTCCGGTACGTACTTCTTAACTAGTACGAGCATGTCCTCATCGTTTAGGACGTTCTTATTGCTTTCTAAGAAGATTTTCTGTATCTCATTATAGATGGCATCTACTCTAGGATCGTCTTTGGTTAATGCTTCATCACTACTTAATCCGAAGTAAGCATTGATCCAGTAGGCTATTGCTGACCTACCAGAATACGGGGTTATAGCTATCGTATATGGAATGCCGAGTAGTGCCTCAGGATCGTATGGTAGGTAAACTTCAGGATTTTTAATTAGACCGTCTATGTGGATTCCAGCCTTAGTCCTAAAGGCATTAGACCCTAATATGGGTTGGAATTCAGGAATGTTAAAACCTAATTC